>JGI24891J29808_1000082_pt1 | contig 122658 bp, 126 predicted proteins | sample FreactcultuFSWF8_FD_29808 | JGI IMG/M metagenome (IMG submission 29808) | reverse complement strand
TCTTAACACGTGCGCAGTCATTCGTTGTTACTCAACGCCGTGTCAGTCTAGATCCGAGGAGGTCGGGGGTTCGATTCCTTCCCATGGTGCTTTTCTTTTTTCCTTTTCCTTTTGTCAAGGTCCGTCTTGTTTGGTTGGTCTCTTGTCGGCTAGATGATTCTTGGTTTCTCTCTTTCTTTTTGGTTGCGGGTTCGATTTCCTACCCATCGTGCTTAATTCTCTCTTTCTCACCCCAAGTCGACATCGTCGTCGTTGGTTTTCCCGAAAGACGCATCACGAGTTCGCCCAACTCTGCTCTCCAACCAAAACATGAAATGAATGTTATTTTTTTTTTTGTCCACCGTGAGGTCGTCGGGATCCATACATCTTTCCATTCTTATCTTCCTAGTAAAAAGGCTGTAAACCGCAATCGTTGCTGATGTGAATGACAAGAAGAAGCCTCACACCTCGGTCGCATCACCGCCCATATCAATACATCAACCAACATCCACACCTCCAAACCCCTCTCCCCCTTGTGAAAAAAATGTACAAAGATATCTTCTGTGAATACACCTCCAGTGAAGGGTCCAAAGTTTTATCAAGATCAGTTAATCGCTACATAGTAGACTCCCCGAAAGGCTCTCAAACAAAAAGGAGGAAGCCTCTCAGCAACACTGTTGAGGACCCTGCCAAAGATATCTCTCGAATTGCCCAAAGATAACTTTTTTTTTTTTGAACCAACTCCCAGTGAGAGAGACCGGAGTTCTCATTTGGTTTTCGAGCTTTCACAAGAGGTTCGTGCTGAAAAGACACCTTCGTGCATTTTCACAAGACATTTTCACAGGAGAGGTGTTTCAAGTGACACGTCGAAAGGGGAATAGGCGCATGGGGGTCATAATACAATGGAATTCATGAGTAATTAACTAGCTAATCGATATGCCTTTCGTCTTCGACAGAAACAGCAACAGTGATGACTTCAGCGTCATCTGGTTTGTGATCATATTCCATCACAACGTTTTTTAAGCGGGCGAACCCTTGCTGAGGGGGTGGCGAGGACGTACAGAAGCAGCAGGGCTACTGGGGCGACTACGAGGAATGCTAGTCGCGCGTGTGCTGACGCCGCGACCTCTGGTATCACGCAATCTGGCGTTCTCCTCGCTCAGAGTCTGACACAGTGCTTCCTTGGCTGCCAACGAGGCCTTGGTCTTGTTCCATGAGTCCTGCAGCTTCTTGGCGTGGCTGTCGAGGTTCATTGTGCGCAATTTGGCCTGCTCTCCCGAGGCCCTGATCTCAAGCTCGGCAATACGCTTCTCTTGTTGAGCGTTACTGGTTGTCATAGCTGTGAGGTCGTTCGAGCGTGTCTGGTATTGATCACGCAGGTATTCGAGACGGTCTTCAGCGCTCTTTGCGAGCCTGGTCTGCTTCTCCTTTTCGGCAATGGCGGCGCGTGACTCTGCGAGGCTTTGTTCGAGCTCGGCACGCTCAGGAATCGAATGGTCGGCAAGAGCGACGCGTGCAGACTCCAGCTGCTTCTTCAACTCCAAGACTTCATCACGAAGTGCGATGTTTCTGTCTTGCAAGGTACGGTTGGTCTTCTTCAGGTTCTCCTCTCTCTCGAGGGCGCTGTTGCGTTCAAGTTGTGCCTGAACCATGCTGGCACGCTGCTCCTCAGAGTTGAACTGCAGTCTCTCCATAGCTTGCTCGTACTCTCTCACTTGTCTCTGTGCAGTGTTGAGTTGTTGTTGGATTAAGGCATGCGACGAAGCTGCCACGGAATCGCTGACATGCGAGTGTGAGATAGGCGTCGTGCCAGAGGGGAGGTGCATGTCGGCAGGGTTGATAGTCATGGGGAGTGGGTCTTCCACATGGACTTTCTTGGCGATGGGCAATTCGTATTCATCCAGCGGGCGCTTTCTGTTTCCGTTGGGGCCACTGTTGGCGATCATAAGCTCATCTTCTGATGAAGGCTGGCTTGAAAGAGCCTCAACCAGTTGCAGCTCTGGGATACCGTACAACAGCCAATCTGACTCTGCAGGGTTAAGAATCCACGAGATAATGTCAGATGCCTTGCGATCAAAGTCGGTATCGGCGCCACCACTGGCCCAGCCGGCGTGGGATCTTTCCTTGGTTGCAGTGCTGAGCAGGACGTGCAGACGCTCTGCCTCAGGCATAGCAGCAGGAATGCAACGCACAGCATGCTCGACTGAGCGAGGGACGACGATGGAGATGGCGGGCAGAGGCGAGGTAGATGAGAGCATCTTCTGGGTACGTGTGATGACCTCAGAGGGCGTGCTTCCATCAATGGCAACAATCATGTCCAACTCCAAGGACGACACGTCAGGATCAGCATCAACGGATGTCAACAAGATCGTGGCTGTCGAATTCTGGTTGACCACGTTGTTTTGGCCATCAATCACATTGTACATGGTATCGATGCCCTGCAAGAAGGTCTGGATGATGGCGGCAAGTCTTCCGGGATCAACAAGCAAAGCGACATGAAGATTGTGGGCCTTGGCTGCGAAGAGAAGACTTCTCAAAAAGTTGAACTTCGAACTCTGAGAAACATCCCATTCCACTTGACCTGCAGGAGGCATCGGAGGCGAGTTGGCAGTTTCGGGATCGTTCAGATCAAGATGGTTGACGAAGTTGTGCAGTGTGCGCATGTAAGCGCGAGCTTGTCCTGCTATGTCGGAATCTTCAGGCCAGACACGTTCGGTGAACTCATTGATGAGAGCTTTGTTGTTGTTGAACGAGCATGTGTAGTAGTCTCTTTGCTGGACGCCGAAGTCGATGGAAACGACATGCTGGTTGTTCACTTCATCGTCAAGGGAGACATCCGGCATAGCAGAGTCTGAGAGAACGTTTCGTGAGTTGTTTGAGTTGATTTGGGGACCCTCTCCAGGAAGCAGCGTCTCGTATCGCTCGGAGCGAGAGTACTCCTCAGGTGCTTCCTCGGGTACAATCTCGACAGGAGGGACGGTAGACGGCGAGCGTGTCTCACGGTCAGTCATGGCAGGTGACATCAATCTTGCGGGCACGGCAGATGCAGGCTTGGGCGACAGGGCTTGAGAAGCCGGTACTGGTGCGGGAGCTACGGCAGCTGGATGAGCAGGAGCTCCACCAGGTGGATGAGCAGGAGCGCCCAGGGCGATGCGCACTGCCCTTCTTTCAGCCAGACGACGATCTCTGTCAGGTTGGGTACTGATACGATCGGCTATGCCCTTGGCCTTCGAATCGGCACGCATGTTTATCATTCGTCGGTGAAATTCACTAACAGGCTGTTTAGGGTTGTCGCTGCTGCCAGGAGTACCCATGTTGGAATTCTGGCTTGTGCCAGAAGCTAGGTCACTCTCGGAAGCACTTCTGATGCGTGGAGGGGCCGATTCACCAACAGTGTTGGGAAAGCGCGATGGGATACTCGGAAAAGAGCTGGAGGATTGTGCAGATCCGGGTCTTTGAGTTGGATCTGTAAAGGTGGGCGCGTCCAGACTCGATGCTTGTTGAACAGGTTGGGGACCAGGATTGTTGACTTGAGTCAAGAACTCAGACGAAGAAGATGGCGTGTTTTCCTCTACAGAACTCTGTAAAAAGGGAAGTACAGGCTGTGGCTGGTCGGGACGATGATCGAAGGAGACCTGCTGAGCGGCTTGCTGCACGTGACTTTGCTGGCTGGTTGTTGATGGGACTTGAACAGACTCAGACTCAGGATTCTGATCAGAATTCCAGTTCGACTCAGGCACAGAAGTTGATTGTGGTTGCGGAGGAAATTCCTCGTTCTGTGATGACGAGCCAAGTTGGCGATGGGAGTGCTGCGATTGAGTTGATTTATCGGCAGACTCCGTGGGCGGTGCAGATGAGGTAGAACTGGAGCGCGCAGCGCCTACAGATACAGGTGATCCAGAGCGAGTAGAGATGTGCTCAGGAACTTGAGCGATGGGACTTGATGCAGCGACGGAGATGGCTTCGTCATTAATGTTGTGCTGAATTGATGTTTCGATCGATGGTTCACTTTGAGTTGCAGCAGCGACGTTCGGCAGTCGAGGGCCCTCAGCTTGCTGTGGGGGAAAGTTAGCCGAGCCAATCACAACGCGCAACTCTACGTCATACGCGACCAGATCAAGATTAGATAAGGGGGTGCGCATAACAGCATTGGTGGTTCTTACCTGTGCGATGCTGCTTTCTGGAACATCATGCTCGTCCATAGGGGTCTGCTGTTCAATCCCATGTTGCATAACGACAGCAATCTGACTCTCAGTTGATTCGTCCTCGCAATCTTCCATCTCTACATCAGATAGCGGTCCAGGCTCAACTTGATGCTCAGATATGTAAACACTGCTCGCATCGAGATAGCTTTGCGAGTCTGGGATGATGACATCGGCACCAAAGCGACGTGCAAATGGCACTGGTAGCGTGTGCACGCCCGAAGAGCTGTTGATCGCCAAGCCTGTCGAGCTGTCATTGCTATCAAAAATAGACTGTGAAGTAGTCTCTGGTTCGTAGGGAGAGTTCTTCTGCGACAAGCTGGATGCAGCGGCAGCATCAACCATGATTTCCGACTCTTCTTCTTCAACGTTCTCGACAGCCGTAACTTGTTCTGCAGAGCGAGCGGGCTCTGGCTGGGTACCTCTCAAAATTTGCGATGAGCGAAATTCACTAGTTCCCTCGTCGAACTCCGGCGAGGGTTGGCGGGGCGATGTCTTACGAGCGGACCGGACCTCGCGTTGAAGTTGTGCAGCAGCTGGATCAAAAGCATCACTGTCGTCAATTTCTGTTGTTCCGATCTCTTCGTTACGAGACGTGGCAGCTGAAGTCACGGGGCTCCGTGCAACCGCTACAGGAGTCTTTCTAGGACGTCCTCTTGATCGCTTTGGTCCTTGATCCTTCTGTGTCGGAGGGGGGTATTTTCTGGGCCTTCCTCTGCCCCTCTTAGGGGCGGCGGATGGCTCCGTGTGTTGAACACCCTCCTTGATGTGTTGAACTTCATCATCAGAAGACTCTGCAATCACGCGTCGCTTTCGTACGTTCTGCATTTTGAGCGGAACTTCTGAATCATCCTCCGAGGCGGACATTATGAAAATGCTTTTTCTGGGCAGAGGCTTTGAGGGAGAGGCCGAGTTCTGTCTGGAAGGCACATTCTGGCCTTCGCCTTCTGATGATTCGCCATCACCAACGAAGAGCAAGGAACTTGATCTGCGAGGTTTGCGTCCGAGCTGCTGTTCATTGCTCGGGCCTTCTTCGATGTCGTCCTTGGAGGGCTTGGAGAGTCGGAAACCTTTGGGCCTGGCAGGTCCCTGGTGTACTGCAGACAGTCCAGCCTCATCGTCAATTCCATATTGGAATTCCGGCGAGTCTTCGTTGTCTCGATCCTGGTCTCTTCCTTGTCGAACAGCTTCGGTAAAGGACTTTCCCGGTCTAGCGACAGACCGCATAGCAGGTGCAGGAGTTTCCGTGGACATGTCTTCCTCGTCGTCCTGTGCTGACTGTAGCGACGTGCGCGGTCTTCCTAGCTTCTTCATCAACGATCCGGACAGCTTCGAGGCAGGTGGTGACACCTCGACGATCGGCTTAGAAGTTCTGTGAATCTTCAAGACAACAGGAGGCTTCGAGCCAGAAGCTGTTATCTTCTTCTTCAGCGGCATGTCATCCTCGGAGTCATCGTCGTCGTCAATCTGGATAGGAGCCTCGGAGGAATGTCCAGCGCCAGAAGAGCGACCAGCTCTAGAAGCGCGGCCAACTGTGGAAGTATGATCGACTGTAGAAGTACGACTAAGCGTAGAGACACGACTCTTTCTCTTTGGCTGCTTCTTAGCCTCCTCTTTCAGTCTCTTCTTCTCTTCCCAGTCGTCGATGGCGGCTTGATTGACGTTCTCCTTGGGCTCCCAAGTCTTGTCATAGGCTGTCCCATCGGGAGCATCCTCCCAGTCGATACGGTACTTGTTTCCCTTTTCGGCGACGATGTTGCGGACCTTGTACTCGCCCTCTCCCAAGACTTCGACATCTTCGGAGGCTTCGCCGTCTTCAATCTCGGGCTCAGGATCGGATTCGGATTCGGGCTCAGGATCAGGCAGGCGTGCCTTCTTAGGCGTCCTCTCGACTTTGCCTTCGCTGTGGTGTCTACGCTTCGGACCCATGTTTGCTGCGAGCTTTGTTCGGTATGGAAGAATTGCGTCGCTGATGCAGGCCCTATAATGGTCGACTGGACCAGCGGTTAGTGCTTTTCCTCAAGGCATCATTGTCTTTTGGCTTTCTGGGGAGGGTATTGCTCTTCTCCTTCTTCCGCGTGGGCAAAAAGAGGCCTGGGATGACGCGACAGAACGTGTGGGGAAGTTGGTGTAACGCGTGAAATTGAGAGGTTGATCGGCGTTCGGTGCTTGGCCGCATTGGGTAACCATACTTTATCGTTATAGAGAGGGGAAGGAAGGAAGAGATGCAAAACGTACCCAGATGGAGAGGAAAGAACGACTTGAGAAGACGTTTTCGGGTTTGGTCAAGATGCGATGTTCTCGAAAACTTACAAGATTTGCGTGGAGGAAAGTCTTGTCTGAGCTGGCGACTATGCCGTCGTCAGGAAGTCGCAGTTGTTGTGCGACGAAAGACAACCTGGGTTAGGTTGAACAAGGGAAAGAGCAAGGATGCCGAACGCAATGCGTCTGGAAAGGTGATGAGGTCCGGATATAACGAATCTCTTGCGATGAAGTAGGCGTCAAGACTGCAAGAATTGCTTGCAGTAACGCTTGTTGTCGAGGAAGTCGCACTTGTTATGCGTCTTGAAACAACTCAGATGATACGAACAAGAGAAAGAGCAAAGATCTCAAACGCAATGCGTCTCGAAGACTTGATCTTTTTCCAGAGTGCTTGATCACGTGCGATGCTCGTGAAAGCAGGCGTCAAGCAAGGTCTGTTGAACCTAGGCGTCAAGCTGAGGTTCAACAGGAAGAAAGGGAAAGATCTTGAACGCAAGAGGTGTGCTGGAGTTTCGGTCTTGCGATGATGGGAGTATAGCACGTGCTATGGTCGCAAAGAAGCGAAAGCTGAAGGAGGTTGTCAGTCGGATGGACCCCAAGCTGCGAGAACCTTGGCTTGACGCAAAGACAAGTGGGAGGAGTGAGGGAAAAGACGGAACTAACGATGAGGGAAGGGAGCGTAGTTGTTGATGGTGTGGTGAATGGAGCAATTGATCTCACCGGCGCAAGACTATGTCACGCGTGGTGGTCGGATAAGCGAGTGTGCAAGCACGACCAACTTTCCTGATGAAAGCCGAAACCGTAGAGAAGATCCTCAACGCGTTCGACAGGAAGATGAGTTTAATACAACAGTGAAACAAACTCGAGAAAAGAAGGTTGAGCTGTTCAGGTTGCTAGTTTGTCGTCGTTGTGGTGTAGAAAAAGGTGTGGAAGTGATTGGAAAAACGCTGTCAGGGTGACCGATCCGGCGGCGGACTTGCCCGAAAGTTGGCGGGCGGTCTGTGCAAATCGACAGGACGACGTGGAGAGGCGACAACAAGAAGAGTGAGGATTCAAGTAGAGGTGAACGACTGGGAGAAGTATCGAATAGATCACTAGATACTGGGAACGCTAAACAAACATGTGACGCGATTATCAACCAGACAGGACTGGAGACACATATATAAGAGCTGGTCAGCATATGCAAGCAAGAATTGTATACAGAATCAGACTCAAGTAGCAGCAGTAGGGAGATTTCATGTTCTTCATTTCCAATCGTTCCAAAATGGCCTCTTGTCTCCGAGACTAAAAGAGGCTGTACTCTCTTCCAACTGTAGTAGTGGTAACAGCAATGTACTAGTTACTTTTTCATAACATCATAGCGTAACAAAAGCAGTGCTCAACATCTGCTTTATTTGTTCTCGCCCTTCTCGAACTTCTCCTTTCTCTCGGCCTCACGCTTTCTTTCGTTCTCGCGGACGAGTTCTGGTGGGCTGTCCTCGATGAGGTCGCTGGTGTCGTTGAGACCGGACCACTTGGGCAGACCGTCAGGGATATCCATGACACGCTGGCCGTAGAACATGTGGCATCTGAGGATGGATTAGCATTGTGTTCGTGTTCAAGACCGAGATGGTGAAGGCGAAGCATACCTAGGCTTGAAGTTGGCCTTGTCCTCGTCGTTCTTGAGGTGAACAAGACTGGGGAAGAGCAAGATCATGTTTCTACCCTCGTCCATGATGGGACTGTGACAGAAGGAGCAGCGAACCTTGCAAGGGAGCTTGTGCTCGATCGACTTCTCGCTGGGGTCGTACCACTCAAGGTCATGGTGACCGTTGGAAAAGTTGATGTCGTCCTTGTGGAAAATTGCAGCCCATTGGAAAGGTGCGGCTGAAGGGTCATGTCAACACGAGGTCCAATACATGTCAATCGATGTAGAGATACATACCGTGCTGGGTTTGGCAAGTGGTGCAATGGCACAACTTGGAGTCGAGAGGCTCCTCTCTGCTCAGCTGGTACTGGACCTTGCCGCAGTGACAGCTTGCCTCATATCTGGCCTTGAAGTTCTCGTTCTTCTCGTGGATCTTGTAGGGTGCACGCTTCTGCCAATCCTCGACTGGCTTCTCAGGCTTCTCGCCTCTTGCTTCCTTGGCATCCATGATTTGCTTTTCGTCCTGGAAACTGCTTGAGAAACGAATTGACTGTCTGGCGACGGTCGGTGCGATACGCGGGGTAGAAAGGCGGGTGAAGAGGGGTGTTGACTTGGTGTGGAGAGAGGCTGTTTGGAAACCGACTCTTGACAAGGTCTTGAGAGGGAGAGATGTAAAGGGTCTTGCTGACATTGAAGGGATTGAAAGTTAGATAAAGGGATGCAGGGAACAAACGAGACCTGCCGCATCACTGCTTGGAGTCGTTCTTTTTGTTTCCAATGACATGTTATGTTTTGTGATGTCATTGTCCCGTGCTCAAGCTGTATGCGCGATGGATGACAGCTACTTACGACAGAACGGGAACTGATACCAAACGCGTGGGGTTTTCTTATCCCGCGCCTTTCTCTCTTGTTCTCAACCAACAAGTTTCAAGATCATGATAATATAAATCTACCAAGTCATGGAGATGAGATAAGCTGCTCAGAAAGCTTGCTCATGCATGTCTCTCACCTTCTCCAGAGCTTGACTGTCCCGGTGTGTCTATGAACACGCTGCAGCGAGTCGTCGCAAGTAGTATCTATGCTTGGCATGTGTTGGATAGCAGAGCCTCATGTGCTTGGTATCAAGTCCCAAGATCAGCAAGATCAAGGGCACACGATCGAAGGATGAAATTAGTGTGTGATGGTGCGGCTCAAATCTACTCTTCTTTTTCAGCCTCCTTCCTCCGACGATCCATTAACTATCCTTTCAACAGGTTCATAGCTTCTTTCCGTGGAAGCCCTAGGATGTTTGTCAAGTAGTCCAGCCTGTGTAGCGTGTCAGCTTTCAATTCACATACGACATCAGACCCAAGAATCAACTTACTTGGCCTCGCCAGCGATCCGTCCGCTGTACTTTTCAAACTCCTTCTCTCGTCGGCTCCACGCTGCTACCCGTCTTTGCTCGTCGACCTTCTTGATGCGGATCCGCAATCGTGCACTAACTGGCCGATGATCGCTGACTCTGACTTCCCATCGTCTGTAGTCTTCGCATTTAATCCTGCCCATGCCTCTGTAAAGTACTCTGTCGCACCATGCTGGAGCTCGCTTCTTCTCGCTTGTATCGTAATCGTCAGTGCCCACATTGTACTTGTACGTTGGCGCGAATGTGATGGGCAGTTCCTGGAACACGCGTAGTCTAAACGCTGGATTCTTCCTGCGCGACAGCAACAGCTGATCGCGCTCAAGCAGCTTCGCAAGATTTCTCTCGTTGACGGCGCGTACGACTGTGTCCCGTGGCATCGCATCGATACGGTAATTGAGATCACCATTGAGGATACAAATCTCATGGTCCAAAATCATGCTGCCGTCACCACCGCCAACAAATGTTCCAGCTGTATTGCTGACAGCTGCTACGGGAAGGCACTCAGCCTCAAGGATTGCAGCAACGTCGTTGTTACGATGGAGCGTCTGAGTCTGGCCCGCGGCAAGATGGCAGTTTATCAAACACACAGAACTGTCGTCTACAATCATACGGATGATCAACGCACCCTGTGATCGGTATTAGGGAATGCGAAACCAAGACGGACCACTCGATGACTTACCTTATTTCCATGCAGACCGCCCATGCCACGCTTGACTTCTGCGGTGTGCACTTGCTTGATGCGGGCTCGGAGCGATGTCTTGACGAACACACAGCTGAACAAACCGACCATGCTGGATGTGTGCAACAGAGTGTAGCCATGAGTGGCTGGCATGAAATCTTCAATGCATCTAGTAAGATGATCTCGCCAGGCTCTGTACTGATGTGACATGTGCTCTTGTTCTGTGGGGTCCTTCTTTCTGCTTTTGAAGAAGCTCTCTGCAAGCACATTAGTACTCGTGATCGAAATGGCCGGGTAAGAAGGTATACGTACTAGCTGTGACTTTCTTGTTCTCAAGGTCCACTAATTCTTGGAAGCCGAAGATAAGAATGTCTGGAGGTGTGTTTGAAGAAAAGTAGTCTCTGAAAAAGGCAGCGTCTCTTTCGCTGCCCTTAAGGTGGTTGGGTTTTACAGCACCAGCATTCCATGTGAGTACACCTGCAGTGATCTCCTCAAAGGAGCAAAACTCGCTGTCGTTCTGTTGCATTTTGGTCTCTAACCAGTCCTCACGAAGCATCCCGTCCCACACTCTGATAGCATTATCAAGGCCAAGACTGACAACTTGTAAGCGGTTGTCCATCTTCCAAATGCTCTGTGTATCCGTGAGTATACTGCAAATTGGATTGTCGTGAGCAACCCAGTCCTTCATGACTCGCCAAGGAGTCGTGGATGTGTCATATACAAATATAGTTCCAGCAGTATAACCAGCCCAGAGATAATCACCAGCGCCCGCTAAGGAGCTGATCTTATATGGGCTGATGCTGAACACACCAACACACTTGAAGTCACGATGTTGGTAGACCGAGACCTTGCCATCAGCATGACCAAAGTACACCAGGTCCGGCTTGCTGGGTATAATAGCTCCAGCAGTTATATCGCCTGCTCCTTCGGCCACAAGTGGCTTTTGCAAGACATTGAAAGCCGCTTCTGTAGCTGCGCTAGGTTTGAAGACCCTAATCTCCTTTCCTGCAGCAAGCCAGAGATGACCTCCTACAATAACTGAACACGAGTGACCTCGGAGAGCTCTGAAAGTGGTCGGTATGGTGTCCAAGCTGGGCATGCCGGTCGAGCCTGGAGACCAAACATTTAGCTTGCCGTCGTCATCCAAGGACCAGAGTTCAGATCCATGGCGGAAAATTCTGATGATTTCTCGTCGAGGATGTGCGTTGGGTTTTGAACGAACAATAGACTGAGTTGGAATGTCAACCTCGTGAATCTCACCAATGTTCGTACCGAGCCAGAGTCTTCGTCCTTCATCCTCTGCATCAGCGGTTGGCGCAAAAGCCAACGCAGTGACCTTGACATTATCACCATGCGATAGCGTAAGACACGATTCACCGGTACGCAGACTCCATACACGCGTAATGTAGCCAGTCGTGCAAACCAAGTCTCCACACACTGCAAAGGTGCGGGTATCGTAACCTGTATTGATATCCCAAGGGCGACTCTTGAACCGCGGAGGGCGTCTGTTTGCTTGTGATGCATCCGGGAAATCCTGAGGGTTACCGCCAGGATAGTTGACAGGAGGGTCTTCGACGTCGTCGGCATGATGCGTCAACATCGGTGTGGATGGAATACTTCTAAAATCTTCACGGCGGGTGTCTACCGAACGGCGAGGAGCAGGTATAGCAGGAGGTGGTGGCTTACTGCTCGAGGGAGTGGCAGCAGGTGTGACAGAGTGTCTTCTATCGAAACCTTGAGAGAGAGCAGACGCGGAAGTCTGAAGAGGAGGTGGCTGGGTCCGACGTGGAGGCGGCATCATGGTACTGTCTGTATTAGCAGCAACAGCACTGGCCCGACGAGGTATGTCCAGAGATTGTCGAGCAGGGATTTTATTATTAAAGCGTGTAGGACTGGTACGTCCAGAATGCATCTCGCGCTCAGGTCGAGGCGGTAGTGACGGGGCCTCTTCCTCATTCGTACCATCTTGAACGGATATTGGCGCCCTTTGAGGAATCTGTTGCAGTCGAGAAGGATGGAAAGAAGAGGAGTCATACGAGCGGCTCAGAGGCTTGGGAGAAGGGTTACGATGTTGTACCGGAGCAGGACGAGGAGCCACGACACCAGCAAAGTAGCCATGAGAAGCAGACTGATTCCTGGGTTTCGAGTCGGTAGGTACAGCAGGGATGGTTTGCTCGGCGTGAGGGGTACTCTCGGAACTGCTTGGGGGTGTACCAAAAGGAGAAATCTGAGTACTTCCTGTCCTGGACGCAACCATAGGTGCCAGACTCTCAACACTCGCAGAGGGTAAATTACCGATCTTTGGTTTGCCGGCGCGATTCACAGGCGGAGGGCCTCCAAAATTTGGGCTTTTTGGTCTATGTTCTCCATTCGACTGAGGCTTGCTTTCTACGGGCGTCGATGCTGAAGACTGCGAAGACTGTAAGAAAGCCGACATACGGGCTTCCAAGGCTGGCGTGGTTACTCGACTCGGTGTGCGGAAGTGACGAATAGAGCCCGCAGGAGAAGCATTGTTGGAGCCAGGAGTTGACAGGGTAGAAGTGGGAGGAGATTTAGAGGGAGTCGCATTGGTGACGCGGATGTCGAGGTTCCTAGGAGGAGAAGCGGGAGACTGTACACTGACGGTAGGAGGAGAGTGACGCGGAGTCAAAGGGTATGCCGTGGATACTGGACGCGCTCTTGGTGGGGGAGGCTTCGATTTCTTTGAGGCTTGTGAAGTGTTGTCGGAGATGGGATCAGGACGAGGGAGGGGTCGCGGAAGGTCGAGAGAGCGGCGCACGGATGGAGGAGGCGTAGACTGAACAGGCTGACACTGGGTCGTCATGTTTTCAAAGCGCGAGCGTAGCGACGACACAGGCTTGATGGACGACTCGTCCTTGACCTGGTCGTCGTTGGCCATGGCGGCCGGATGGAGGATGAGTCAATGTCGTCGCTAGCTATGACTGTTGGGTTTTGCAATAGCACATGGTCAGGTCGTGGCCAGCAGCCGATGTCTGCGTCGTCGGGCGGCTGCGGCTTCGGCGAGATGAATGGATGCAGGAGGTATGCGCGCCGGGAGCTGGACGAACGGAGAAGGGCGAAGTCGCGTCGCAAGCGGGTAGGACAATAGGGCGGAGAGACGGAGATTAAAGAGAAGTGCTGTGTATGGATAGGTCGTGTCAGAGATTTGGCAGGCTTCAATGTCGCAAGCTGGCTCTTCTGTCGTGACTTCGTAATTACCGTCGGTATGCGTATGCCACGCTTGTTCTTGCCCAAATTGGCTTGATTGGCTGCGCCTGCTGCCCCGGATTTCGCAACTGCCTTCTGTGCATCCGTGCCCTGATGATCGCCGCTGCAATTGCCAGAACCTTATATTTTGTGACACGCTTCTTGCACCGACGCTGAACACAATTGTCTTATCCCAACTTTGTGCTGCTTACAGCAACTTGCGTCCCACCTTCCTCTTTCCCTATTCAGACCTCGTACACGTCGCCCATCATGTGGTGAGTATGCTCTTGCCTATCACTCGGCCATAATCTAACTCTTTCCTAGCAAACACGTTCTCAACGCTCAAGTCTCGATCCGCTCACCCTGCTGCAAGTCCACCCGCATCACCTCCGTCCTGGCCGGAATAGCAGAACTAACATATACAACCACAGGCCGCAAATGGTTTGACTGCGCAGAATGCCACGCAGAATCAGAGACACACGACCTGAAGCCCACCCTCGAAATGGTCTTTGCTTGCAAGAAGTGCAGAAAGGCTTTCCGCAAGGATGTTCAAGAGTTCGAGGAGAGTGACGAATACTGCCCGCACTGCGACAATCACTTCGTTCTCGAGGCAAAGACACCGCAGGCTAGACTCCAGGTCGAGAGCGAGGATGTCAGAAAGGATGCCCGCTTCGTCAAGGACGAGCGTGTGCGTGAGGAAGAGCAGCAGACCATCTGGAGTTTGAAGGAAGCAAGCGAGAGATTGGGTTAAACTTGTCGCATCGCATCTTTTTTGGCCCTCTTCAAGATTGGTCCATTGCACATTTCCGGCTTGAACTTCATCTCACGCCGCAACAAAGAACAACGAATTCACGAATCATAAACATCAATCATGTATTAACTCTTTTCATTTGCCTCTGCCTCATCATGCACCCATGATATCTTGAATTTGCCATAAAACGCCAATGCTGTGTCCCCGAATGCAAGTCATATCTACTCCGGAGGTGCGCCGCTACCGTCGCCTGCCGGTCTGCTAGCCAGCACGGCTTCAGTGCCTACCGCAGGACCTGTTGTGCTGCCTTGTGCTCCGGCACCTCCAGCCTGGCCTCCTGCACGAGGACCTCTTCTCGTGTTTGCCTCGTCTTGCTTTTCGCTGTTGATGCTCTCGACGTACTTTTCGATATCCTCGACCTTGAGCATCTCCAGGGGCTTGCCGGGTGCCATGACGGCGATCTCAATGTTCTTTGCGCCAGTCTGCACAACTTCGAGCAATGACTTGACGGTAAGCTTGATCGTCTCCTCACGGTCCATGCCATCCTTATGGTTTCTCTCGAGGAATTCGCGCACAGTCTTGGATGAGCGGCCGATGGCGTTTGCCTTCCTGTTTGTAGTTTATTAGTACGAATGATCAGACGGGTAGGAGGATGATGAGTAGACGAACCATGCAGAGTAGATACCACTGGGCTCGGTGTAGAATAGTCTAGCCTCGGTGCTGTTGGGGTCGAAGCCGACAATGAGGGTACTGATACCGAAGGGACGGACACCACCAGACTGAGTGTAGCGTTGTTGGACCTGGGCGACGTGCTTTGTGATGTATTCGATAGAGACGGGATCTTCGACGGTCAAGCGATGGCTCTGAGCTTCCAGACGGGCCTTGTCGACAAGGATACGGGCATCGGCGTTAAGACCAGCGAAGGCGAGGCAGACGTGGTTGTCGATGAGACCAATCTTTGAGGGGGTGATGCGGGTATCTTGGAGCTTCATGGCACTGCGCTTCTCGCAACCCAAGACGACGATCTTGTCACCCTTGACACCGACGGCGCAAGTTCCTGGGAGGCAATCAGTCGTCTGATTGTGTATTGGATGATTTGAAGAGATGGCATACCGCGCTTGACGGCTTCGAGAGCATATTCGACCTGGAAGACGTGTCCATCAGGACTGAAGACTAGGTGAAGAGTAAGTATTTGGATGTTTCTGTGGCAGATGGACTGGCGTCATCGCATACCGGACAGAGCACGATCGTAACCGCTGGCCATGGTGGATGATGTGTGAGGAGTGACGGGAGGTTAGGATGAGACGGAAAGCGACCGAAACAAAGCAACAGATGAAGAGACGGGATGAAATTGCACAGCTGTATAGACAAGACGACTTCCTGGCTAGATGGCGGGTGTAGACAGCAGCTTGCGGGAGCTTCGCGTTGGACCAAAGCGGCGGCACAAGCCGAGCTCGAGGTGCGGGAGTCGGGACTGACGATTGCATGCGAGAGCGAGTGCGGCGAAGATGATGCCCGCCATACAATTTTTGTATTTCTTTATTCCCGTCCCTCCCTTTCCTTTGCCTGTGCCATTTCTTGCTTCATCTTTGCACTTCTTAGCCAAGTATTCATAATGGCTCCTCTACACCGCTGCGCCCCGGCATTGCGCCAGATTAGAGCGGCCAACTTCGCCTTCAACCGCGCCGCCATTGCCCGCACTGCTCCCCGCTCCGTCTTTGCCGGCCAGAGACGCTTCGAAACCACAAAGAACGAGCCCACGACTTCTGCCACCTCAGAACCCCATCAACCGCATCCCGACCTTGGAACAAAGGGCCCCGAAGCCCCCGCCCGCAAGATCAAATACACCTCCGACTCATACCCGGACCTCAAGAGAAACCCCAACTTTGCCGAACTCACCCCCGAACACGTCCAATGGTTCAAGGATACCCTAGGCAACGAGTCTGCTGTCCTCGATGGTGTCAGCAAGGATGCTTCGGAGGACATTGAGCCCTACAACGCCGACTGGATGCGCAAGTACAAGGGTCACACCAAACTGGTCGTCAAGCCTGGAAACACAGAGGAAGTCAGCAAGGTCTTGAAATACTGCAATGACAACATGCTGGCTGTCGTTCCCCAAGGTGGCAACACCGGTCTTGTTGGTGGAAGTGTTCCCGTCTTCGACGAGATTGTCATCAACTTGGCCCGCTTGAACCAGATCCGCGACTTCGATGAGGTTTCTGGTATTTTGGTCGCTGACGCCGGTGTCATTCTCGAGGTTGCCGACAACTATCTCGCCGAGAGAAAGCACATCTTCCCCCTGGACTTGGGTGCCAAGGGTTCATGTCAGATCGGTGGTAACGTTGCAACCAACGCTGGTGGTCTCCGTCTTCTGCGTTACGGCAGTCTGCACGGTAACGTCCTTGGAATTGAGGCCGTTCTTCCCGACGGCACCATCATCAACAACTTGTCCAAGTTGCGCAAGGACAACACTGGTTACGACATCAAGCAGCTCTTCATTGGTGCTGAGGGAACTATTGGCATGATCACTGCCATCTCAATTCTCTGCCCCCAGCGTAGCCAGGCCACGAATGTCGCCTACTTCGGTCTCGAGTCCTTTGAAAAGGTTCAACAAGCCTTCTCTGAAGCCAAGGGCATGCTCGGTGAGATTCTTTCCGCCTTTGAGCTCATGGACGGCCGCAGTCAGAACTTGTACAAGACCGCTAGCGGCAACGGCCTGCCCCTCGAGAACGAGCACCCCTTTTACTGTCTCGTAGAGACCTCTGGAAGCAACAGCGACCACGATCAGGAGAAGCTTGAGGCATTCCTCGAGCACGTCATGGGCGAGGAGATTGTGAGCGACGGTGTCGTCGCTCAGGATCAGACCCAGTCTCGTGAGCTTTGGGGCTGCAGAGAAGGTGTTCCCGAGCATCTCGGCCATTGGGGTGGCGTCTACAAGTACGATTTGTCCATTCCCATCAGCGAGATGTACGCCTTGGTCGAGGAGACTCGCGAGAGGATGGACAAGGCCGGTCTCATCGGTGACACGGACGACTACCCCATCGTTGACGTTGTTGGATACGGCCACATGGGTGATGCCAACCTTCACCTCAACGTTCCCGTTCGCCGCTACGACAAAGCAGTCGAGAAGGAGCTTGAGCCTTTCGTCTACGAGTGGGTAGCCAAGCGCAGTGGCAGTATCAGTGCCGAGCACGGTCTGGGTATCGCCAAGGCACCCTTTATTGGATACAGCCGTGACGAGACGATGATTAAGCTCATGCGCCAGATCAAGGATCTTTATGACCCCGTAAGTTTTTGACTTTACTTCTATTCATCGATAATGTTTGCTAATAGTCATTTAGAAAGGCATTATGAACCCATACAAGTTCCTGTCTGGTTGAACTGACTGGACAGTCTTTGTACATATAGTTTCGTTTTTGTCTCGATCATTTAGCTTTTTTTGCATATGGTATTTTGTAGATACCCCCTAGATGAGCTCATGAGCACGTCTTTTTACCATTCATAAAAGTTAGGTTCTGTTTTTCGTCTCCATTGCTCTCCCAGAAGTCGTGTGAACACTCTGTTGTAAAGCAAGAACGTATTGATCACCTCGAACTGTCCAAATGGACGCGACAATGACACCCCTGGTTTCCCCATCTTGGTGGAAGCAGCAAGCGAACATGTTTCCTTCGTCGTCCAAGAATTCATCGATTTCCTCGGCAGGCTAGAATCAACAATTTTAGCACAGGGGGATGTCGTGCCTCTCCGTATGCTAGAGTGTGTCACTAAAACTCCTGTCAAAATGCACGATGATTTTCGAAAGTAGAGCTAGGTCCAAGGAGAGCCCGTTAGATAGCCGCTCTCTGTGGACAATGTCCTCTTACTCAAAATCATTGTGCATTTTGATAGCTAGAACGGTGCGCATCGCCGCCGCCTTCAGAACATGTCTATTGTATCTTGTATTTTCCTAACTGGCCGTCGAACTAGGCCTCGCCGATATCGTTATTAAGCAGTTTTACAAGAAGACGGATACCTAGTCATGAAAAGCAATCTATTTTAAGTCTTGGATACGAGCTAGAAGATCAGAAGTTCCAAAAACTTTCCAAAACACCCCAACTTCTGTAGCAGCTTTGTCCTTGTCGTCGCTATATTATTATCTTTGTTTAACACTAATACTACTATTTAGTCTAACCACTTCCCCCATTTGTAATAAAGCCCCTTTCAAAGGTATAAGCACCTTAGGCTGTCCAAATGTGTTGATCAAGTTCTGTTTAAATGTTGTTCGAGTTGTGTCTTGGAGAAAATATCGCCCCGGACGACTTTCTTCGCAGAGTTGATCTTGCGCAAAGGAAGCTTACAGTGTAGCTACCTCATTCGGAGCGACCACGAGCGCCAAACATATAAACATCATCTAAATCGCAACTCACTTGCTTCGCAGCCCATCTTTTGCTTTATAACTCACCAATTTCGTCGCATTTAAATCCCTTGTATTGCAACTTACCACGCCTCACTTCTGCGTCTCAACCAGGAACGAACTCACTCCTCTTATTACAGTACCCTAAATTCCCATGTCTCCTTCGAGGAGACAGTCAGCAGGAATGGAATAACCACCATGGGCTTTTGATACGCCTGTGGCCCTGAGAGCGGTGCCAGTGAGGATAGGGTTTTCACCGCGAGGGTCCAGCGTGAATGGGATGATAGAGGGCGACGTGGGATCCGAAAAGTCGCGCACTGGCAAGTGCCAAACTTGATTCACTGTGGTTTTGGTAGGTGTGCCCTGTTTGTCGACTTCAAGAACGCGTGTAGCGGGCGTGAGATATGGCATCTCAGGGACAAGTCGAAAGTCGCGGAGGCCACCTAGGCGATTCGGACGGGGTGATAGCTCTAAGACGTGCTTGACTCTGCCTTTGGAGGGTGTGTAGTTTTCCTTTACGCCGGGCTCGAGACGAAGGCCCGCGTCGATAGCCGTAACGAGCATGTTGAGGTTTCTCGATCGATTATCACGAGCAACACCAAACTTTTGGCCGATAAAGCCAGTAAAAATGGCCTCGTCAGGAGTTTCCGTAGGTGTGGTCTTCGACGTAGACTTGACGCGCTTCTTTGCACGTGCCTGGGCGGGTGGAGCAGCGGTCGTGTTCAGAGGTGCCGCGGGAGCGGAAGTGACAGCAGGTGTAGATGTTGCATTCGTACGGTTCAAAGTGGTGAAGAAAATGTCGATAGGCCTGGCATGAGCAGAGCCGATGCCGCTGCCTTTCTTGGGTGCCATGCTCTAGCGAAGGTGCGTGTGGTGGGAATGCAGAGGTGATGATAGCGAACTCGCAGCTGGCAGAGAAGGCAGAAGATATAGCCGAGGAAGACGATAGCGTCTCACGACGAGCGATTGTGATGAGAACGCCGATGAGACAACTGGACGAAGAACGATGATGTGACGACTTGGAAGTAAAGGATGGTGAGGCAGCTGGATTGGAATGCCAAAGGATGTGAAGAACGATTTGGCAATGTGACCTACCTTTTGCGTCGCGACTCTTCTTCTCCGTCTCAACCATCCTTTCACTTTGCAGCCTTTTGACATCGCAAACTACAATCATCGCAATGGACGCTCCCAACCCCGCCACCCTAAAATACTTTGGTCCTCATCTTAAAGGCGTCACCAATACCGACTGGGTTGAATACCACAAGGCTCAAGATCTCTTCAACGATCAGAAAGAGGACGAATGCGCAGCAATTTGTCGCGCTAGAATCAACACCAGTCCACCCATGTTTTGGGAAGCCAAGTACCTTACCTTGCTGTCTGCCGCGACCGATAGCTGGCACCGAGCTGAGAGATACCGTCTGCATGCTGAGAGCCTCTGCGATCGCCTGTGGACTCACAGATACGAGCACATGATAATGCCGAACGTCATGAACCAGATGCGCAGAGAGTTGACTGCTGTGCTCGAAGCCCAGGAGGGAGGTGGACCTGATGAAGAGGAAGAGCTGGAAGAGTACTGGAATGAATGGAACAAGGACAAGCTGCTGGACGCAACCGTGTTGAACGCCGTCAAGGACGCCAGCGCCAGCGCCAGCGAGGTTGGCTCTGGAAGCGGCCTGACCACCCGTGGCACTGAGACCGAGGCCACTGCCACCACTGCCACCACTGCCTCCACTGCCTCCACTGCCACTGCCACTACTGCTAGTCACGCCGATATCGAGAACGAAAAGAACATGGAGAAAACACCCAGACTCGGGAAACCCATCCGTGTGCCCGGAAAGTACGGTCACGTGCGTGCCAAGTCAGCACCCGCTATTGCACGCGGCTCCCGCCAACCCTCCGTGAGCATCCCACCAAACATGTAAGCTTGAAGGTCCCTTTTTATTTACATATGCATGAGGACTCCGCTTACCTTGTGTCCTATAGTGTCTCCAACATCCGTCAGCGCGTTGAAGACCTTGAGATCGACCATTCCGATGAGATGGAGGAAAGTGATTGAGCAGATGCTCTTGTTTACATGCTTTGCTTTAGTAATGCAGGAGCTGGGTCGAATTGGGCAGCTTGCGGATATAAGGTTCGAACCTCGAGCAGGAAGAGTATATGGCTATTGGACCGCGAGATCAATTTCAAACAATGGTGATGTTCCATGGGAAAATGTCAATCAGCTTATCTCGGTGAACGAATCTGGTAGAACAAAGACGTGGTGCATCTCTCCACAGCTCTGCTGCCTCGAAGAACGGTCGCAGGAGTATGGTAAAAGTGACAGAATTTTGCACACAAGGAGAATCAACGATCTCTTAACTACGACGAGGTATCGACACAGTTTTCACACTGATCCAATGAACAGCCACAGCAACCCTTCAGCAGCCTTGCTCTCTTTATCCTCCTTCTTATCCTTCTGCTTCTCCTTTTTGCCCCTTTTCTTGTCTTTCTCTCTCCTCCTGTCCCCCTTTTCGGCTTTTCTGTCGGCTTTCTTCCCTTCTTTCAACCTCTCTTTCAAGACCTTCTCTTCGGCTTTTGCCATTTGTCTCTTCAGTTGAGCAGCAGTTAACCTGTCTATGGCATTTCCTTGCTGTTCTGGCAACGGCACATCGAAGGACAGGGGAGCGGTATAGGGTCCAAGTGCATCGAGCCTCCTTTGCTGAACGCTCATTGCAGAGGTTTCCTCATCCAGATTGTGCAATAATGGTCCCGTGATCGCTAGTCTCTGCTTGAGAGTTTCTGAATTGACAATCTCCACCTTCATCCCCTGAACTCCAAAGATCTCCTTGTTCGCTCTCTCCAGGACAGCTTTCGTCCTTGCCTTGGAGGTTACAACGCCTGCGATCTTGGCCGAGGCCTGTAACCCTCCTCCTATCAAGGCGGGGATGTGGTGGGGCACCATGCCAACGATTCCGCCGGCAAGATCGAGAATTTGGAGGGGAGGGGTTGGCAAGAGAGCGACGTTTAGGGTGTCGAGGAAGAGGAGGAAGGTTGATATGTCGATACCTAGGGAGGCAAGAGAAGAGCTGTAGGCGCGTATGAAGGGGGCCGTACCGGGGGCTATCTGAGGTATCACGATTGGGCGATCGAAGCCAGGTGAGGAGTTGGAGGAGTCATGTTGGGTAGCGAATGGGCGCTGGTACAGAGGCCGAGAATGGGTCGGATGGAGTTGCATGTGTGAGGTCGTGTGGTAAATCATCTTAGACTCAGCTGGGAGTGGAACATGTTCTCGATGGCTGTCGGGATAAGGTGGCGGAGCCATCGACGAAGGATATTCTTGCCAATGTTCGACCGGAGGTGCCGAATACCATGAACCTTGAGGATACTGGCTGGGGAAGCAGTGATGATGAGACATGATCGATAAATATGTAGTCAAAAGATTTCAAGTAGCTTGAGTGATGAGACTGTATGGCTGAAGAAAGGTCTAAAGTTTGACGAGATTTTTGGGCAATACCAAAGAGTCCTGTTCACTTTATATACCTTGCATCGTGCCTGTGATCGCTAGAAGGACCCTATTGCTGAGCAACATATTCGTAAGCGGGAGTCTCATTCACGATGCTGGACCTCTGAGATGCTCCCAACCGGAGAACGCACCCAAACAGGTATAGCCAGATCCATTTGACATATTGATCCGTGTCGGGAGTTGAATCCTCGCCAGTGAAATAAGCTTCGAAGGATCGCAGATCGTTTCTTTTTCCGGTGTATTTCGCGCTGGAAGAGTTTTGATTGGTTGTCTCGGGTGCCTTGCTCATTTTTCGAGGATAGACAGCCATGTCAGGTCAACACCCCATCACATCATCCTCGGAGCAGAATGGGCGAGCGATTGTGCTTGACCGGAGGCAGAACATTGTTGTAATTTAGAGTGCTTACATCGAAATGGTGAGTGGGGCTCCTAGTAAACAGACCAGCATGTTGGCCAGTATTTTTTATGAGCAGAGAAGAGACCACGCTGCTTCTCTTCCTCAGTGTAGACATATGTTTATCTGTTCAGCCATATCTGCCAAAAGCAGACTTTGCAATCTCCCAAGAGTCCTGACCAATGGCTAGCTTCTGTTTCTGCTGTTCTAGCAGAAGCTGTTCAGAGATGCTGCCTTTTGCCAGTATCTTCCCGGCTTCTCGCAGAGGCCAGAGGACGAATAGTTGACCTAATCTGGTGTGCGAGTTTTGCAGTTGGTAGTCGAGGCTCTGGCATATCTCTATCGCTGCTTGCCGTGATTTCTCAAAGAGTGTGGTGGCAATGCCTGGATTTAGTTGGCCTCGTTGGGCGCATAAGAGGACAGTCTCAAGCACCAGTATGAGTGAAGCGTCGCACAGCGAGCAGCAATTTGCTGCGTAAAGACTGGTGAAATGCAAAGACTTTTCGCCCAATCGTTTAGCGGGCTCTGACTCCGTAAGCTCAATGATATGGCCTTCGGGCGAGACATCCCAATCCCCTCGCCAAATCTGTAGCTGCGAAGCTACCTGCAAGGCATCTTCTGCGAGCCGATAGAATGGAAACGTTTCATGGTTATCCGCACCCGTATTACCCTGTAGCTCGAAGAGTCTACTCCGGAGCGCGGGTATCTCACTCATGATGTCAAGTAGAAGATCCATGTTGTCTTTGGGCACGGTTTGTTGTTGCCACGGTACCGTCCTCCATGTGTCTTCGGACAGATACGTTGGGCACCTAGTGGCCAACGAGGAGAGTATGATGAGAAATCGGCTGTTGCGGAAAATTTCGAACATGGTTTTGTCTCTGCACGCTTCTGGTCCCTGGGTTTGGATCAGTACTGATATCCCGAGCCCATGGCGAACCCATGCATCATGGCTAGTACAGAGCATCATCTGCGCTCGTTAGAAAAGATGTCAGTATAGCAATCGTGGTGGATTCTTGCCTCATAAAAGCCCATGATCAAGATCGATAAGAGCACGTCTGTGACGGCGTCCTTCTCTACGCAACATATCCTTTTGTGTATGCTTGTAAGACACTGGCCGTACATGCCAATCCCTTGCCGTGTCATACTTGCCTCATTCTGCACACGACCGTAGAACGACTTCGACAGCGCGAGCAGGCACTTCCACGACAAACTGTCAGGCTGCGCTATGGCGTTGAACCCTACCCAACGGACTCGCGAGTCTTCTTGTGAGAACAAAGCATGGTTTAGGTGAGCGATGTAGACCTCGTCATCGGCGGCGACCATCTGCCATGCCCATGTGCTGACATCTGTGAAGTGTGTATCTGTAGCGACGCGCGATTCTTTCCACACTGTGGTCGTTTCGGACAAGAGCGCATTGAAAACATTGTCTCTCGTACCGACTGCACTGACCTCGAAGGGTTCTTGGGTCTCTACAGCTTCAGATTCTGCATCGGTCACGGGAGAGGGACGCCATCGTTTGGGCCTCGCACTGAAACAAGACGCGATCGCAATGCGCTCTCGCGACTGCGACTCGGGAGGACTGTATTCAATCACCTGGAGCTTGTCGGAGCGGGGTCCGCATTCGAACTTGTCTTTTTCGCAACGTGAACAGATTGGCCGTTTTCCATCTGAACCGGACATCCGTCAATCCTCAAGTCATGCATTGTCGACTTGGCTGATTCATACCGCATTTCAAGTGCCGAGTTCGACATGTTGAGCAACCAGTAGAGCGAGGGCGGCCGACCATGGCTGGAAAACAGGGCAGTCCTGCTTCGAAAGCATTTCACTCTTTTGGATTATTGTGTGACGTGAGAAGTCTTGGTGAAGTTGCTTGACGAACTCTCGGTGGTGTTGAGTCAACCACTGCCAAGGACAATGGCGTCAGCGGGGTGCCTGTTTGAGTTTTGGTAGCAAGGTCCTTCTCAAACAGAGCACTTTCATGTTGCCTACGACCGGGCAGGTACGAGGCTCGTATGGAAGTGGTTCTTTCCGAGTGTTGAAACTGATGTTGCTGCGAGCTACCGAAATTCAGGGCGGTGCAAGGAGGTTATGAACCTCCGAGCAATGAAGTTCTGACACTCGTACTTGCTCGTATAGCAATAGTCGGATGTCGGCGGCCCACACCGTCGGAATTTCTTCTGTCCGGGGTTGTCTTTCTTCTTGCACCTCCGCCTCAGCCACCTACACACGACTTGCTCGTACACATACGACTGTTTCGTACATGCTTTTGTTGAGCCAAACAACGTCCCTGTATTGGCCACCCGTTGGACTGTGTCCCTATGAGATGTCCCTATGAGATAAGTCTATTTTGCATAATCTCCACGTCCCCATAATCCGGCAAGACGTTCGTCCGGTTTATACATGTACTCCACGTAACTTTGAAGATTCATGTGCGACCGTTTGTATTCAAAGGTTGACGGAGCCCTTTTGCTACCTTCCGGAGGGCTCGGATGGCGGATACCATGTACGCCGAGAGTCTATTCAAACGTCCTTTGGGCTTCCGTGGTCCCTTAGGGTCCTGGGGTCAAGATGGAATCGCCGGAATGATGTCGTTGGAACACAATTTCACAGAACAGTCGGCGCTAGACTACGTGTATCTCAACCATAACGAACTTTGAAGTCTGGATCCCCTATTTCTTAAATACGCCCAGTTCGTCATGCAAGCCGTTTCAAAAACAAAGCACGACTTGAGAGACACCTCCTCATATACATAGGTAGCAACCAGCAGCGTTCTCTAATCGTTCCTTCTTTATTCTCCAGGCCTACTTCGACTTTCAACTCCTGACTCCCTGCCCTGTCAAAGTCAACATGGAGTATCGCACTACTCAGCAGATAGCTAACGATGCTGTCGGCGCACAGCCATATCAGTTCCAGAGCTACGAGCAGAACTACGAATCTCAGCAAAACTACGCACCCCAGCAGAATTATGCCGCCCCAGAGCTCTCGCGCAAATCATCGGACGGCATCGAAGAAGTGGATGAAAGCAGCACACCACGCTCAAGAGGTAGCAGCGATGGCACTATCGCCTACGCACCGATCAACATTCCTGGAGAGGACCAAGAAGCCATGAGAAATGATCTCATGACATTGACTCGATCTGGAACCACATCAAGCGCTGCTGGTCTCGACCCTTCGGCCAAAGATTTCAGTCTGGAAAAATGGCTCCGCGCATTCATCAAGGACTTCGATGCTGAAGACCTCAAAGCTACTAGAGCCGGTATTGTATGGAAGAATCTCTCAGTCTCTGGATCAGGTGCAGCCCTTCAACTTCAGGACACAGTTGCTGGGATCGCATTAAAGCCTCTGGCCACAATCAAATCTCTTTTTTCACGCAACACCGAGCGAAAGCAAATCCTTCACAACTTCAATGGAAACCTCAAGTCTGGCGAACTCCTCATCGTCCTTGGGCGTCCCGGCTCCGGCTGCAGTACCTTCTTGAAAGCACTGTGCGGTGAGACACATGGCCTTCATATTGACGACGGCTCTGAAATACACTACAATGGTGTCAGTCAGAAGCAGATGATGAAGGAGTTCAAGGGCGAGGTGGTGTACAATCAAGAAGTAAGCATGCCCAAGATCCTCAGAATTTCTAAAAACCTTCCAAAACACCCCAACTGCTGTAGCAGCTTTGTCCTTGTTGTTGCTATACTATCATCTTTGTTAAAAACTAACACTACCTTTAGGTCGATCGCCACTTCCCCCATTTGTAATAAAGCCCCTTTCAAAGGTATAAGCACCTTAGGCTGTCCAAATGTGTTGATCAAGTTCTGTTTAAATGTTGTTCGGAATGTGTGTTCTAAGCAACACTATTCTGCACGGCTTTTGCAGCTCAGATTTCGCACAAAGGAAGCTTATGGTGTAAGTGCCGTCTTTGTTTAGGAATCATGCTAACTGTATCATTCTAGGACTGTTGGCCAAACGCTAGAATTTGCAGCTTCTACACGCACCCCTTCGCACCGTATTCGTGGCATGTCGAGAAAAGAGTTCTCCACCCACACTGCAAGAGTCATCATGGCCGTCTTTGGTCTCAGTCACACATACAATACCAAGGTCGGCTCCGATTTCGTTCGCGGTGTGTCGGGTGGCGAGAGGAAACGTGTCAGTATCGCCGAAATGGCCCTCACAGGATCTCCGCTCGCAGCCTGGGATAACTCCACGCGTGGACTCGACGTAAGTGCTCTTGTCTCGGGCATTTACCGAATATCATAAACTTACTTACGCCGCGCGCAGTCCGCTACCGCTTTCAAATTTGTCAACTCGCTCCGTACTCTGGCAAACCTTGGTGGTTCGGCTCACGCTGTCGCCATCTACCAAGCTTCACAGCAGATTTACGATCTCTTCGACAAGGCTATCGTTCTCTACGAAGGCCGTACTATCTACTATGGATCAGCGTCCAAGGCTCGTGCGTTCTTCGAGAAGCAAGGCTGGAACTGTGATCAGCGTCAAACAACTGGCGATTTCTTGACCGGTCTCACCAACCCTGCCGAACGCAAAGCCCGCCAGGGCATGGAGAACAAGGTCCCCCGCACTCCAGAAGACTTCGAACGGTACTGGCTTGAGTCATCTGCATACAAGTCCATGGAGAAGGGTATCGACGAGCACGAGAAATCTGTTTCGGGAGACAGAATGATCGAAGCCTTCCGCGAGAACAAGGGTGAATCCCAAGCAAATCACACACGCCTCAAGTCGCCATACATGATCAGTGTCCCTATGCAGATCAAGCTTAATACTAAAAGGTCGTACCAACGCATCTGGAACGATCTACCTTCGACGACATCCGCAATCGCCGTTAACGTTTTCATGGCTCTCATCATTGGTTCCATCTTCTATGGCACTCCCGATGCTACCGTAGGCTTCATGTCCAAAGGTGCTGTCCTGTTCTTCGCTGTCCTCCTCAACGCTCTTACGGCCATGAATGAGATCAACAGTCTTTACGCACAGCGTCCAATCGTCGAAAAGCACAAGTCTTATGCGCTCTACCACCCGGCAACCGAAGCCATTGCTGGCGTCGTTGCCGACATACCCGTCAAATTCGCTACCACGACCGTGTTCAACCTCATCCTTTACTTTCTCGCTGGTCTTAGACGAGAACCATCTCAGTTCTTCATCTACTTCCTCATAACCTTCGTGGTTGGACAGATCATGTCGGCTGTCTTCAGAACTCTCGCAGCTGTGACCAAGACAATTTCTCAAGCCATGACCTTAGCTGGTATCATGGTTCTCGCGCTTGTCATCTACACTGGTTATGTCCTACCTCGTAAGTTAGCTCATCTTTTTTTTGGGAGGCATCAGCATCTAACGTATCGTAGAACCTTACATGAAGCCATGGTTCGGATGGATCCACTACATCAGTAAGTCGCTCGCGTTACGAATACTACCATAGCTGACCACATTCATCAGACCCGATCTACTACGCCTTTGAGATTTTGGTTGCCAACGAGTTCCACGGTCGAGAATTCACCTGCTCCCAATTCATCCCAGCCTACCCCAATCTGCAAGGTGATTCTTTCATTTGTTCTCAGACTGGTGCAGTCGCCGGACGACGTACCGTCAACGGTGACAATTACATCCAAGTGGCATATGAATATTCTTACTCCCATGTGTGGAGGAATTTCGGCATCATGATCGCCTTCCTGATCGGATTCATGGCCATGTACTTCATCGCGGTCGAGATCAATTCCTCAACCAGCAGCACTGCTGAGGTTCTCGTTTTCCGCAAGGGACACGCACCTGCAAACCTTACCGGACAAGTCAAAGAGGGTGCTCGTGATGAAGAAGCCGGAGCCCAGGGCGCAGCATCCGCTGGACACACCGAAAATGACAATGTTGACGCCATTCCTGCTCAACAAGATATCTTCACCTGGAGAGATGTCGTCTATGACATCAAAATCAAGGGTGAACCTCGCAGACTCCTGGATCATGTATCAGGTTATGTCAAACCGGGAACACTGACTGCGCTCATGGGAGTCAGTGGAGCTGGTAAAACAACTCTCCTGGACTCGCTTGCTCAGCGCACAACTATGGGTGTCATAACTGGTGATATGCTTGTTAACGGCAAGCCCATTGATGCCAGTTTCCAAAGAGGCTGTGGCTACGTTCAACAGCAGGGTAAGATTTTAAGTCCTTCCTCCGACTCGAGTTTGATGCTAACGATGTTCAGATCTCCATCTCGAAACAGCTACTGTTCGTGAAAGTTTGCGATTCAGTGCCATGCTTAGACAACCAAAGTCTGTGTCCAAGCAAGAGAAATACGATTACGTTGAGGAAGTCATCAAGATGCTTGACATGGAAGACTTTGCTGAGGCAGTCGTTGGTGTTCCGGGTGAAGGCTTGAATGTCGAGCAGCGTAAGCTTCTGACCATCGGTGTTGAGCTTGCTGCCAAGCCCAAGCTCCTGCTCTTCCTCGATGAGCCTACCAGGTAAGTTGTCAAGCGCTCCTTGCTTCAACTGCGTACTAACGTGGTCATAGTGGTTTGGATTCCCAGAGCGCTTGGGCCATCTGTGCCTTCCTTCGCAAGCTCGCCGACGCCGGTCAAGCCGTCCTCTGTACTATCCATCAGCCCAGTGCCGTTCTGTTCCAGGAATTTGACCGTCTCTTGTTCTTGGCTAAGGGCGGTAAGACTGTGTACTTTGGCGACATCGGCGAGAACTCCAGAACTCTGCTTGATTACTTCGAGAATAACGGTGCTAGACACTGTGACGATGAAGAGAACCCGGCAGAATTTATGCTCGAGATCGTCAACGCTGGATCTTCCGGACAGGGACCTGACTGGCATGAAGTCTGGAAGAACAGCGAAGAGGCTAAGGGAGTTCAAACCCAGATTGACGAATTGCACGAGAAATCTAGCCACAGAGCTCGAGAGCACGAACCCACAAAGGAAGAGCTCAGCGAATTCGCCATGCCTCTAACAGCCCAGATCTCGGTTGTCACCCAGAGAGTTTTCCAGCAATACTGGCGCATGCCATCTTATATCCTTGCCAAGTGGATGTTGGGTACTTGCGCCGGTTTGTTCATCGGTTTCTCCTTCTACCAGGCCGACTCTTCAACACAGGGACTTCAGAACGTAATATTCTCGGCCTTCATGGTTTGCACAATCTTCTCTTCTTTGGTCCAACAGGTATGTGAAATCTTCCGAGCTTCGCCTCACTGGACTGTACTGACACCTCTTCCAGATCATGCCTCTCTTCGTCAACCAGCGCTCTCTGTACGAAGTCAGAGAACGTCCCAGCAAAGCCTACTCTTGGAAAGCCTTCATCTTGGCCAACATCGTGGTTGAAATTCCTTACAACGTCATCTTGGCTGTCCTCGTCTTTGGCTCTTACTACTACGCTGTCCAAGGTATTCAAACTTCGCTGCAACAAGGACTGGTCCTGCTCTTCCTCATTGAGTTCTTCATCTACGCCGGCACATTCGCACATCTCTGTATCGTCGCCATGCCTGACGCTCAAACTGCCGCCGCTATTGTCACACTCTTGTTTGCCATGTCCTTGGTCTTCAACGGTGTCATGCAAGCACCTGACGCACTTCCTGGTTTCTGGATCTTCATGTATCGCGTGTCGCCATTTACGTACTGGATTGGTGGTATTGTTGCTTCTCAACTGCACGGAAAACCAATTGTGTGCAATTCTGCTGAAACCAGCGTTTTCAATCCACCTGCCGGTCAGACTTGTGGCCAGTATATGGCTGCTTACCTCACCGCCGCACCCGGCACCCTTCAGAATCCCACCGCCACTGCTGACTGTCAGTACTGCTCGCTCAGCAACGCCGACCAGTTCCTTTCCGGCAGCAACATCTACTACAGTCAGGTATGGCGCAACTTTGGCATCTTCTGGGCATATATTGTGTTCAACATCTTTGCCGCTGTATTCTTGTACTGGGCTTTCAGAGTCACAAAGTGGGACGCTGCTGGTGTCAAGGAGAAGCTCAAGGGCCTTCACTGGCCTAGACACGAGCCTTTGGCCAAGAACAAGGAGGGAGAGAAGCAGAGAAATGTTGCTCATCCTTACTAGAGCACTCGACAGCCTGTCACTGGACAGGACTCGAGTTTGAAAAACATCGTGTCTTTCAGCAGCCACGCATGGAAGACATGAGCCCATTGGGAGCGGCGTTCTGTTTTGCTGCTTCAGCGCATCATGTCAATTCTTTCTTGTTAATAGATTCGGACTTCACTACATAAATTTTAATATTATTGAACTATCTTCGATTTTCCCTTCATCACTATTGTGTCAATTATAGCTATGACGAACATGAGAATGGTCGCCGGAGTATTGCCATGCTGGTCGAGAGCTTCGCAGCCTGTTTGCGGAAGGTGTAACCGTGATCGAAAGCTTAAATGGTGCCGTCTATACCCATGACTAACCATTTGAACGTAGACGTAGAGAAGTCTTACTTGTACCAGACATCTTTCGATATCACTGCAAGATGCAAGATCTCTTCGTATCTGAAGCTGTGGTCAACAACAGACGCTCGCGATGGGTAGCTTTCGTCATCGTTGCGAACGAACAAGTCGTCGACTGGTTGGCAACCTTCCGCCAGTCACTCCACAACTATGTAGCTCAAAAAGCAGGCGCCAATCAAGCACTTGCCATTCTTGTAGCGTAGAGACTTCGTGAATCGCAATTCAGAAGCGCGGGACGAAAAGGTGTAGACAAAATGCGAGCGAGACCTTTGTTGAAAAAGCGTCCAAGATAGTGTAGTAGGAAACGTGTATTGCAATCGGGCGTGGCTTTGCATGATAGGAGTTTCAGTAGTTGGAATCTCTGTTTACACTCCTCGGGTCGTTTCTGCATGGTGAGATACACAATGCACTTCGCTTTCTCGACTCACCTCGTTGACACATAACCTCCTGCCAGCGACAGACCGACAAATCTCCCGATAACGCTACCTGTACTTCTGTCAAACCCTGCAGATCACTAGTCTCATCACCTGTAGAGATGCTAGCTGAGAGACTGTTCTTAAAAGCCACGCCAAGTGATAGCTATCACATTTGTGTCCATCCCACATCGCGACAATCTAGCATGATATTCGTCCGATAGCGGTGAGCTGCACTGTAGCGAGTTGCCGATCTTACACGCGCCTGCCTTTCGTACCAATCAATCTACTATAGAGATGCGCAAACGAGTGTGGATCTAGACATATACTGTCAGGGTGCTCGTGTCCATGCCTCGATGGGTTCTTCTTCAGACTAGAGACTGACTATGCGTATACGCCGGTTTCATCAGGAACCACTGCGAAGAACTGACATCAGAACCGAATTTCAACCACACTTTCCTCGGACAAACCGAATTCTGTCAAGATACCTTTGTCTTCCGGTAGACATAAGGGACGACCTGCTGTGGAGAAGAAGCTCGGATTTGGCGCAATCCACCTGTAGATACGTCCAGCTCATCGTACCCAACAATCAGCTTAGGAGAACAACATTCGATAGGTTCGCGTCTAGAAACCTATCTTATCTTTGCTTGCGTCGGGGATCCCGGTACCTGCATGGCGTGCTACAAGCCATGAAAATCATCAACCTGTGCTATGGCTTGTTTGGCTTCGTGTGGGCGAATAGCACTTTGCTCCCAAGAAGAGCCGTAAGCCGACTTCGTGCTATCAGTGGTTGTCAAGCATTGCTCTCCTAGCCCAGTAGCCAAGAATTTTCCACGTTGGACGGTAACTTAAGCCACAACATTGGTCGCCACCTTGGCACCATCCTCCTGGAAGTTCGAGTCGACTTTTGAGGAGTGGCTTGTAGCACGTGGAAACCATCCTCAGCACCATACCCTGCAGTTTCGGCCATTCCGCGACATGTTCATGGCAAACCAGTCCGGTCCGAAGAATCGGGACGTTTACGGGATGGATCTCCAACGTTGTGATATGCCTGAGCTGATGGGCCATTTAGATTGATAGATCCCGAGACATGGTACCAGGCTGTCAAGCAGGCTGGAGCAAGCCAAAGCTGAGAGTGAAGCCGCAGCTGAGCGCGAGCAGAGTCCTATCCTGGAAGTAGTGTGGAGGATGCGACTCGAAGGTTGTTTGATGGAAGAGGATTCAGGAGAGCAGGTACCTCTGTATCCCCAGATCCGGAACATGGCGGTGTTGCATGTGTCGATCTAACCAGATTAGTACAAGCTTCTGTTGGCATCATGACAGCATCCGCGGGGTCTGAGACAGCCCAGCGCATAAGTTTAACTAGCACGATTTGTGCAGCAGAAGCTGTGCGACGGCTTGAAACGATCTGGACGCTCGTGCTCGGCTTCGTTCTCAACGAAACGGCTCGGAGCATTTGATCTGATCTATTATCGGATCTGTGGGGTCGAGTCAGTAAGTCTGCCCTGACAATTTTGCAAGCTCCAGATCTCTTTGTACTTGTCTCAAGGGACTCCATCGGCAGCCATGCCTCCTAGTACTGTGGATGATTTCATCCTGTCTCCACTCGAAAGCTAAGTACAGTACTTGTGATCTTCCTTAGAAAGGCGAGTCGAGAGGCGGCACGACAATACTAGCTTCCGCCCGCTTCGCTTGAGCATCCTTCGCTGATGGTCGGTGTGTAGCTTGATTGCGCCCAAGACGACTGTTTCTCACGCGTGACAGGCTTGGTAACGCTTTCCGTGAAGATTGCAGACGGCTGAGTGTCCTTGGCAGCTCTTGTGGGCGGTATACTTCGAACTACTAATGGCAATTCTAGAAGTCGTATCCTGTGCCAAGTCGCGACACAACCATGGGTTCGAAGCCCACGTGGCGTTCGTTAATCTAGAGTGTACCTCCAGTGTCTTGAATGGGATGAACAATTTGCAGCTTGGACATATGGATTGAAAAGAGGAAGTATGTAATGGAGTTGTGTGGTTTTTTATAAAAGGTACCACGGGTACACATTCAGGAACGGACAGGTACCTCTCATCTCGATTTTCGTTTGACAGCTTCGGCCGTCCCGTTCCGCCATCATGATCAATCATTTTAGGACATTCGTTACATTGCTTCTAGCATTCTTGTTTGCTCGTCATGTCGACTCTTTGGGAGACACCGACACCATCACATGGGGTGGTGACAACGGCCGCTCCGGCTACCAGACGTAAGTCTCAATCTTACAAAATCTCCGTACCATGGATCCGGGCATGTGTGTTGCTATAGAAATGCACGACTCTGTCGAGATCAGTACAATCATCCACAGAGACGAGCTGCTTAACGCGCTCTCACTGGATGTGACCTCTGATCCGGAATAGATCGCGCATCTCTAAAACCAAACATGCAGTAGAGCCTAGCAACTGGAGAGTTCATATCTCAGATGGCTAATGCTGGTCAGAAACCACAATATGGATCCGTCTGTTGTCGCTGGAGCATCCTTCGGTCAGCTGTGGAGAGCAGCACTACCCGGTAACTTCAATGGTATCGGTCCTGAGCAGATTTTCTCTCAGCCTCTGGTTTACACTGGTGATGACGGCATTCAATATGTCTACATTGCCACGACGCAGAATAACTTGTACAAGATCAACGCAAAGACCGGAGCTATCGTGAAGAGCCGTAACATGCACGTCCCATTCTTGACTGCTGATCTTGACGGATGTGTTGACATCAACCCTTCGGTTGGTGTCACTGCTACTGGAGTCATCGATCCTTCGACTGGCATCTGGTACTTGACCTCCAAGACATACTCCGATCAATTCCAGGATGGCGCTTTCACAGTCAAGAGTCCTCCGGGTCGTCTCAATGGTCGCTACTATTTCCACGCCATCAACACAGCAGATCTTTCGGAGGCCAGTGGCTTCCCGAAAATGATTGATGGTCTCCAGTTTAGGAACAACCCTAATCGCATGTTCCAGGGAGGCAACACTCACGCTCGTCCTGGTATGCTTCAGGTTGGTGACTACATTTACACTGGTTGGGCTTCCCACTGTGTTCAGTACAACTTCACTGGTGCTCTCATCGGGTTCCACCGCACCACTGGTGCAGTCGTGGAAGCATTCGCCATGGAAGGTGGCCTTGAGGCGAACACAGTCAAAGGCGCTGGTGTCTGGATGAGTGGTGGTGGCCTTTCATATGACAAGGGCAGCATTTTCATCGCCAGCGGTAACGGTTATGCTTCGCAGCTCAAGTCTACAGGCGATGCTCTTCCTGGTCGCCAGCCTCCCACTGCTTTGGAAGAGGCAGCTGTCAACTTCGTCGTTGGAGGCGATGGTAGTTTGACCCCTGTCGACTTCTTCATGCCTTGGGAGAAAACTCAACTTGATGGTGCCGACAAGGATCTTGGAACCACTCCTCTTGAGATTCTGCCCAGCAACGTCTTTAGCTGCGCAAACGTCAAGCGAATGGGTGTCGTTACCGGCAAGTCTGGAAAGACGTACTGGCTCAATCTTGATAACCTTGGAGGTTATCAGATGGGACCGAACAGACTGGATGCCGCTGTTCAGGTCTATCAAAACGAGAACTCTGTCTACGCTGGAGCCGGTGTCATGCCACTTGGTGGCGGTTACGTCTACATCAACGTCATTCAGTATCAGACGCATGTCTTCAAATTCAGCTGCTCTGCCGGTGGAGATCCTCAGTTCACTCTAGTCTCAAACACTCCGGAGAAGAACGCATATATTCTAGGAGTTGGCCACGGCACTACCACCTCCCTGAACGGACAGGAAGGCACTGGTCTGCTCTGGACTACCGACGTTGAAGGCTACAACTTACGTATCTATGACGCTATACCCCCTGCCGATGGTGGTAACTTGAAGCTCCTGAGGGCCTTCAATATTCCTGGTGTTACCAAATTCTCTCGTCCCGTTTTTGGAAATGGTATTGCCTATGTCGGTACTACTCAGGGGTACCTGTACGCGTTTGGTTCGCCAGTCAACTTGCCCCTGAACTGTTCCTCACCGTATGAGTTCCCCAACACTGCAATCGGCAATGTCTCGGCACCCCTCTCCATCACCTGCAAGGCTCTCATTGATCTAACTGTGACTGGAGTCGGTTTGACCGGCAACCCTAACTTCAAGGTGGGGGCAGTGAACACACCTTTGGCATTGACCGCAGGTCAGACCTTCAGTGTGAGCGCCACCTTTGCGCCCAACACAGTCGGTTTGCTATCTAGCGATATCCTAGTCAACACTACCAACAATGTCGCTAAGTACTCAGGATCGACTCCCATCACCCTGAAGGGTACCTCGAATTCGGCTAAGCCTCTGCTGGCAATCGCACCCAATACCGTTTCCTTCAATATTGTTGCAGGGCAGCAAGCTGATGGCGTTACCCAATCTTCTCTCATCAGCAACAGGGGCGACAAGCTCTTGACCGTGCAGAGCATCCAGTACTCAACGACCAGCGAAAGCGGCCCTTGGGTGACTCCCAATATTACAACCGATGGTGCTGTTCAGGTCGGATACTTTACCTTCTTCAACATGCCTGCCACAATTGAAGGCAAAACGGTATCTACTGTCAACATCAATTACAACCCCACAGCTGCTGGCAACCATGCCGTATACGTCAAGTTCACGACTGACGGCGGTAACGGCTTGCTCGACGTATTGGGTGTTGCTGGCACCAACCCTGCTGCTCTCATTGAATTTCAAACTCCGGACGGCTCCGGCTGGGTAACATACCAATCCGGCGTGCCATTCTCTTTCGGAAATGTTACCGAAAACCAGACAAGAAACCTGAAGATGCGCATCACCAATAACGGTACTGGTTCAGCAGTGCCCTTGTCACTTACCGTTTCGAAGCCTCCTTATGGTGTCTCCGGCCTAATTGGTGCTGTGAACAACGTCGATCTGGCCGAGGGTACTCTTCTCCAGGCAAATCAGAGCCAGACTGCTACACTATACTGCTCAGTGCCAAGATCGCAAGTCAACATGGCAGACTACAATGGCACTGCTGTCTGGACACTCAACACCGGAGACCCCAACATGGGCAAGCAGACTATCCAATTCACTTGCAACGCAGTATCTGAGCAGGTTGGACCGCTTCTTGGCAATGGTGTTGCTCAATATAAGTACACTGGCTGCTTCAGAGAAAACAACCCTGGCCGACAACTTTCTACCAACCCCCTGAGCGGTAACGACATGACCAATGAGAAGTGTATCAACAAGTGCTCCTCTCTCGGATATCGTTTCGCGGGGACCCAGTATCTCACCCAGTGCTGGTGCGGAAAAGCATTGCCTCTTCTCAAGGACAATGAGAATGACTGCAACTACAACTGCGCCGGAAACGAAAACCAAACTTGCGGTGGCAATGGTTACTTCCACAACCAGTCTCAGATCTCTCTGTTTGCTGATTCTACTCGTTTCGATGGCAATGTGACAACTCAGACTCTGCAGATTGTGCCCTCTTACAAAAACTACAACTACGCCGGCTGTTGGGCCGAGAGTGGTGGAAAGACCTTGACCGCTGCAACCACGAGCTCTGATTCCATGACCATTGAGATGTGCGGAGACTTCTGCATAGCCAAGGGAGCCAGCTTCTTTGGTGTGTCTTACGCTGCCGAGTGCTACTGTGGGTCAAAAATTGCTGCAACCTCTAAACTCACCCTCGACAGCAAGTGTTCTATGACTTGCAAGGGATCCAACAGCCAGTACTGCGGAGCCGGAAACCTCATTACACTGTACAGTAACACTACGAACAGCGTGTCATCAAGCTCGAGTATTGTTAGCTCAACGACATCCCTGGTGTCAAGCTCCAGCGTCAGTAGCTCTTTGATCTCTTCGGACTCTTCTTCCAGCATCAGCAGCTCTACGATCTCCTCGGCATCTTCATCGGGTGCCACTAACTCGGGACTCACATCAGTGTCATCCTCCTCGAGTCTCACTAGCTCGGGAGTTGCATCGACATCATCCTTGAGTGTCAGCGGTTCTGATGTCTCCTCGTCGTCTTCGACTATTGTCAGCTCGCCGACATCCTCGGTTTCATCTTCGAGCATCTCATCTATTGTATCAACGACAAGTACTAGTACTTCGGCCTCAGCTACACCAACCGGGCCTGTCGCCAAACAGACCGTTGGATCTTATGTCTCCCAAGGCTGCTACACTGAGATCGGCGGCCGTGCCCTCAATGTTAAGTCGTTCTCTAACAGCTCGAATAGCTTGGAGTTCTGTGCCACATTCTGCACAGGTTTTACGTTCTTTGCAACCGAGTATGCAAGCGAATGTTACTGCGGAAACACCTTGGCTCCCGCTTCTGTACCTGCTACTGACGGCCGCTGCAACATGATTTGTTCCGCAGACAAGTATGAATTTTGCGGAGGTCCTAATGGATTGAGTCTATACAAGCTCGGGCCTGTTGTGGTCTCATCGAGCTCCGCAAGTAGTTCCATCCAGTCTTCGTCGATCAGCAGTTCCAGTGTTATTTCGACATCATCGGCATTTGTTAGCTTGTCGTCCTCGTCAGCCAGCAGCTCTAGCGCTCTCTCTGCGTCATCGGTCTCCGCTGGCTCCTCTTTGAGCAGCAGCAGCAGCATTTCTTCGTCGAGCGTCGCTACTTCTTCACTGAGTAGCAGCAGCACTATTTCCTCGTCGATCAGCAGCGACGCCTCATCATCAACTACTAGCGCTGTTTCATCTTCCTCGACCAGCAACACCATCTCCTCGTCTTCGAGCAGTGCAGCGCCATCTTCGTCAAGTAGTGTTCTGTCTTCCTTGACTAGCTCGATTTCTTCCTCGATTACCAGCGATACTCCCTCTTCTTCGAGCACGGTTGCATCATCCTCGTCGAGCAGCATTCTTTCGTCGTTGTCATCGTCTACAAGCAGCGTTGTGTCATCTTCCTCTACTACGAGTGACGTTTCCTCATCGTCGAGCAGCATCGTTTCTTCGTCTTCGGGTAGTGTTGTCTCATCTCCATCGAGTAGCACAGCCTCTTCTTCGTCGAGCGGTACCACGTCCTCATTGTCTTCGTCGAGCAGTGTCGTCTCTTCGTCCACTAGCAGTGATGCTAGCTCGTCATCCAGCGGCACGATTTCTTCGTCCTCAAGCAGTGTCACGCCTTCCTCATCTAGCAGCATTATTTCTTCTGGCTCGACATCAGAGTCTGCAACAGTAAGCTCTTCCTCCGCCAGCTCGACCTCAGCAAGCTCTACATCTGCCAGCTCTACATCTGCCAGCTCTACATCTGCCAGCTCTACATCTGCAAGCTCTACTTCAGCAGGCTCTACTTCGGCAAGTTCGACTTCAAGCTCGGCGATTAGCTCATCAAGTTCCGTGACAAGTGCAACTACTAGCTCCTCGTCCTCGTCAAGCTCGGTGGCAAGTTCATCCTTGACTTCAGTGATATCTTCATCTAGTACCGCTGCTAGCTCTACATCAAGCTCAGCTACTCCGACAGGTCCTAGAGTGATCCCCACAGTCTCAAGCTATGTTGCCCAAGGCTGTTACAGCGAAGCAACCAGCGGACGTGCCCTTGCAGCCACTTCATTCACAAACAGCACCGGTATGACTCCCGCCATGTGTGCTGCCTTCTGCACGAAATATGCTATGTTTGGAGTCGAATATGGCGTAGAGTGCTACTGTGGTCCTTACCTTCGCCCAGGAAGTGTCAATGTCACCGACAGTGCTTGTAACATGCCCTGCCCTGGAGACAAGCTTGCTTTGTGCGGAGCTGGCAACAGATTGAATGTCTACTACAGCAACGACACCTCCAAGGCTTCCACTGATCCTCGCAACCTTGACACAGTCGGCAACTACAAGTTCTACAACTGCGTCAAGGACAGCCCACGTGTTTTGAACACTGTCTCCTCTAACAACAACATGACTGTTGACAACTGTCAGAAGCTTGCTGAGGCCGGCGGCTATCAATTCTTCGGAGTTGAGTATGCACGTGAGTGTTATTTGGGAAACACCATGACTAGTGGCACGCAGAATGCCACGATGACGGACTGTAATATGGCTTGTGCTGGTAACCCTGGCCAGCTCTGTGGAGGTGGTACTAGGCTCTCTCTTTACAAGAGAAGCACTTGAGAAGATGTTAATTGAGTAATTGATTCATGACAGGGAAAGGTTGGGGGTGTTTTTGGACAATCATGTCGCGGTTCTTGATATTTTTCTTTTTTCCCCATGTTTTCGTTCATCTTTCCAACGCTAGATATCATAGAGTAAAGCAACCTACCATTCGACTTTAGATTCATCGCTTGTGCCTCTCCAATGTGACAGCTGATACGTATTTCACGCTAGTGCAAACATGATGACATCTGAACGCTAATGCCTAAGCTAAGAAGACCAGAGGCCTACTCGCACTAGAACCGAGCTCCCAGCCTGAGCCGGCAGCCTGTGAAATAGCCGTCCAAAGGCTAGATATTTCCAATCTTGTTTGTTATCCAAAGAAATTCCGAAATACTAGAGAGGCGACTTGTTGACGAAGCAATTGCTCTTTCGCCACGTCTACCTTAGCATTGCTCCAAAGCACATCGTACAATGAGATTACAGAGAGACTCTGAATCTTCCAAGCCATATCCCCCAGAATACTGTGTCAGCAAGTAGTCTTTCGTGAAGTTGGTCATTAGTGACTTGAGCGTTGGCTCGCGGTTGAAAACCATAGATAGCAACATTGGCTGGTCTTCTGAACTAATACCGGGGTCTTGCGCACGAATTGACTGCAACCATTCGTGCTCGGTGCGTGCATTCCAAATTGCAGAGCTACAGGGAAGAGGCATATTCCATATCAGCTCGTCATCTAATGGTTCATAGTATGGTGAAAGCTCGCCGGTCACAGTGCGTTTACTGGCGAAGTAGTTGGCGATACTTGCGAAGAAAACTGTTCTGCGAGCTGTTTCTCCGACTAGCCATGTCATCCAGGCGGATGGCGCAGTTGTGTAACGGACCAGCGCGTCACGATTCATTTGTGCAGAGGGGTTTATGGCTTCTGGATGCGACAAACAGAAATGGCGTGTCATCTGTTGAGCTACGAGTCAGCGACAGAGTGCGAACTGTGTCTGAAGGAGCGGTTCCCGCCTACCTTGAGAAGAATAGGAAGGCTAAGCCCTCGAGTCCGAGGTCCAGGCTTCCAATGGTCATCTACAGTCTCCGGGACTCCAGGCAATTCTATCAGCTCATAAAGCCACATAGAATGTAGAATGTCCCATTCCTCTATGCAAGACGAATTTGGCTGTCAGTATAACGTGAGTATTTGTTTCTGTCATAAATAAAGTACTACTCACGAAAGATTCTACAAGACGCTGTCGTTCTGAAGCCATCGCACGCTTCAAGAAAGCATGATTGCGTAAGGTCTTCCAGCCCAAGGCGCAAGTGATTGCTGTTGTGGTTTTCGGTAATGCTGTGATATCCGATGTGTTGATATTGTAAAGCTCGCGATGTAACAGAGGTGTGTGATAGTCATCTAACGTCAGAGATGTCGCATACTCGCGAAGAGTGTGTGAGACTTCTTCCATCCGTAAGACAGGAGCTGGGTGCAAGCCATCGAGTGCTGTATGTCCGCCAACGAAACCGTCTAGCGATGGTGAATCTGCCATTAGCCAGTGTAATGAATCCGTTCCACCTTCCACAAGGTCCTGAATAGTCTGATTGCTGCTGACTTCCACAGGAAACATGGTGTCTAGCGACCAAGGACTTGGACGGGTCTCGATGCTTCCACAAGCGCTTTCTGATATGTTATTCACTGCGCCCGGACCCACGGTTGTGCGACCGGGGCTGATCGATACGGAGGAGTGCGATTGTACAAAGGGGTATATTCGCATGAAAGGTCCCGTTCTGTACAGCGAGTGCACTTTGGTTGACCTAGGGAACATTTTGTTCTTGCCTGCACACAGGCATTGCATGATTTCCTCTTCGACGAGACCTTATTTGGCGTGCAGTGACGTCTGTGTCGAGATAACAGATCCTCTACCCTAGCAGACTTTGGTCAACGATGTCTTGATTAAAGTCGCGAGATCTAGTCGTACGTCGTCTATATGATTTGTGACAAAGGTCACACTCATGCTGTTCAGAGGGTGTGGCAAGCTGCATCTCGTCTCATGTTAGTTGTCATCTCCAGTCATAGACTTTCCAAGTCACTAGCTCTGGAACACACAACGCGATGAGGACGGTTAGTAATCAGGAAGTGGTGAGCTGGAGAGCGGAGATGAAATCGACTTCCCAAGATGGTAAGCGCCGGAGCAAAATGGTCAGGGTCCACGCCAAGCCCCTGCCTTTCCTTTCTTGCGAGGTTCGAGACAACACGACTTGCTGAATGCACGCGACTTACCACAACAATCACATGGGTGTGTTCCGTAGGGGAGAGATGTGTTGCGTCAGAACTAAGTACACTTGACACACCTACCAGAGTCAAAGAGACGCCCGATTAGCTATGGAAAGTCAACATGATTCGACAGCGACGGTATTGTGCAGGGAAAATTGGTAGGAGTATGCGCTTTCGATTGGCAGACACTTGACAACCAGACATATCACGCCTTTCGATAGCTAATCCAGGAGAACCCGGGTAGTTGAGATCCCTGTGTCTCGTGCTCAAATTCCTCAGGCTTGAGCAATCTTGTCAGCCATCGCGGAGCAAGGACGTCGAGCTCCGGTGCTTTACAAATCCATGAAACCGCGTCGAAGACATAAAAAGGTCGAAGTCAGTGGACTTGTACCATTTTCAATCGCCTCAAGTTCCTCATGATACTGCAATCACGCCGCCTCCGTTTCACAAACTTCTTCTCCGCCCTGATCTTTGCCCGGTCATACACTTCTATCCCAGCAAGAATGTCACCTTCATCCAAAATCGATTCGTATCGTATTACAGGTCTCCATAACCTGCTTGTCGGTCACCCTCTTCCTGCCTTCGCCTCAGATCACTCAGACCCGACCATGATCCAGGGTGTCGGATGGTCGCTTCCGGCTGGACCTTATACGGCTCGCCAAATCGTCGTAGGATGCGCCCCTTTGCTCGAGACAGTCCTACACAACCTCGGACCTGATGACGAAGGTCAGTCAACTGCTCGAGAGATGCTTCTGGACAATCTCGCATCCAACTTGAATCTCGGGACTCGCGAGTCAAGCCTGGAGATCCCTCTCAAAGACCCTGGCCGCAAGGAGATGGCTGAGCAAGCTGTGAAGATTGGCAAATCTATCGTCACATACGCTCGTGAAGCTAAGGACGTGGCTTTCGACCCCAACTACGTTATTCGCAGTCCTTGTGAAGGTCATTTGCTCAAACCACAGGTTGCCCAACTCATGTTCGGGCCACGAAGCCTGAGGCATCTCATGCAAATCTACAATGAATACCTTCACCAGATGGTGCTGCTTCGCGACGCACTTCTTCCTTTTGAGAACTATGATGAAGTCGTGATTCCTATCGTGTCTGGTCCTGGGAAGAGACACCTTGGCATGCGGTTTACAGAGACGCAAAGAATGAGCTTTATCGCAAAGCTTATGACAAAATCTATCACTCAGGCATCAGTGTTCAAACTCGCCCAGTCTCTGCTTGTACCCAGCATGTCGACCGACAATGCCTATGGTTTTCAATACAAGCACGGATTGATTCTCCCTGATGCCGTGATTGGGGGATCATCATTGCGTCTCTTCCGCTACATTCCGGTAGTCCTCGATGAGACCGTCACTGATGTCAAGCTTGCATACGAGCTTGAAGACTACTATTCTGCACCTCTTCTTGATGTTCGACCAGCTAAACATTCTGTCGAGAAGGGAGATCCAATTGGAATTGCCATCGATGCTCAGCAGCATGCTCTCAAAGATTGCTCTCTGTCACTAAGCTCGACCACCCCTGACCTTGGATCTCGTCACCTCCAGCTTCGCATTATTCACAAGAACGGAACGTCGTCTAGCACCGATGCTGGGCAAATCGCACGTGGCTGGCGCTACTCGTACAAAGTCTCGCGGGCTGAAGAAGAAAGTGTCATCGATCATTTCAGTTCTACGGCTTCATTGCACACTGCGGCGGATGTGCTTTCTCAATCCGGGCAGGGTGGACTTGTGACAGCCAAGGAAGGCGGTATACATGTCATCCAGGCTAGTAGCCAGATTGAGATCCTTGCGTTACTCGGTCAGATCTACCCCGATAACATCATCATGCTGGAGAAAGGCGCTTCCTTGAAGGATGCGGAAGAAGCTGGACAGTCTATGCCTGGTGAACCTCGTTTTGTTCTTCAGCTTTTGGACAGCTAGACCACAGCCGTCATTTCATTTGTGCAAGGCATTAACGAAAGGCATAATGACTTTGCAGGTAACAGCCATTCCAAGTAAACATGCGGAGAAGGGCCGCTCTCCTGGGTGGCCCTATCGCTCCAGACACCATTGTGCATCTCGGCAGGCTGGGCTAGGGATTGTTGCTGGTTCAGCGTACATTTCCCAGACAAGAATTTCAAATTGTTTACTTCTTTCTATCCAGGACTCCTTCAGCATCTATCTCTTGCTCATCGAGCCAGACTACAAGCTCAAAACCTGTACCAAGAACTTTGTGAGGCCATTCATGCTTTCTAACTCATCGATTTTTGGAACAGAATGACCGCCAGAATGATACAGGACTTGCGAATCTGCGCAAGCATCGATGACTTCTTGACTCATCGCCGGCTTTATAAACCCGTCTGCTCTTCCAAGAATGTGTAGCGCCGGCGTTGTAATCTTTGGATGGTAAAAAGCCTGATACTCCGGAACTCTCGTGCCTCCAAACCCACTGATTGCAACGACAAACTTCAGGGAAGGTTGTATAATAGCGCCTTCACCGACAAAAGCCGTAGGGTAAAACATACGACTAGCAGTTCCTGCTCTGTCAAAAGCATCTTTACGACCAGCTTCGAGCAGAGAAGCAACCATCACAGCAGCAGCAGCACCCTGACTAAACCCCACAACCCCGTCGAAAGGACCTTCTTCTCGAATCGTATCGGCAATACGAGTCAGAGCAACATAAAGACCATTGTAGTAAAACGGTGGGCCATCACGGTTGAGATGCCACCATGTATACGCATCGATCTCTCCATCTTGCTGTCTGGAGCCATCGAGATCGAAAGAGGGTAATGCGTCACGCTCGAGTGGGAAAGGAGCGTTTGGAAACACAAATTGAATGTCGTGATATTTTGACATTTGACCGGTGAGAATATTTCGGCGTAGCTCATGTCTCAAGGATTTTGTTTTTTGTTCGAATTGTTTGCCGCTTTGGGTGAAGCCGTGAAGCATCAGAATCCGGAGTGTGCTTGGGGTTTGACTGCTATAACATCTTGTAGTGATCTGCCGGTAGAACGCACTGCTAATGGCGATGGGTCTTGAGCGAATTGTAAACATGTTCCGAATATACTTCAAGATGCTATGTTCAACTCCAACCTCCTAGAATTGACACGTTTATCGTGGATACGAGATCACGTGGAGATAGCACGCGCGTAAATCTATGGAAATGGCAGTGGCTGTCAAACACAGTCTGAATTCAAACCGTGGTAGAAAACTCAGCTTTCTCACCATCACCGCCTGACTAGCAAGGTGCTGCTAGAAGGCCTGAAACTACATGGAAACAGGAAATACCATCCAGTAAAGACATGAAAATGTGAACATCAGTAGAAATCTTTGTCAATCTGGATGATCGTTTTGTTTCATGACAGGCAGCTAATTGCCTGAGCATGATCCTCGACCGACAAGTTATCTCGCATTCATGGGACCATTTTGACCAACCTATCAAGCTCTGCACGGACTTTGGATGTTACCTTGATATAACCACCACTATTGTATCTGGTCACGGAGTACGATATTTGCCTCCTCATTTGCTGGCGTCTCTTGCATGCATCAATTCTGCAACATGCATTCATTCGAGGACGTGTAAGTTTTTCTCCATCATTGGAGAAATTGGAGCCAAGTGCCACCTCGAAGAGCAGCACTAATGACTCGAAGCTCGATGAGCGCTTACGATCAAATCCATCATGGCGCAGGAGAATTTTGCCTTCCATAAATTCCTACTTATTGTCTTCTTTAGCGGATACAGAAACGGGCAGAGAGAGTGTGATTAAAGCATCTGGTCTCGTTCAACAATGCCGTCGACCTCAATCTCATCTTGCCCGGTCAGAGTATTAGTGGTCGGCAAGTCGGCTGTCAAACTGTCGAGTGAGACTACATCACACACACTCTCTCTTAAGGAACAGCCTCGCCGATCTCGAATAAGTTGCGCATCTCGACAGTGCTATCACATCATGAGTATGGCCGCAGGAATCGTTATAACCTCCTCAACATCTCCACTAGTAGAGAGGGGCCTGATACCAACTATCGGATTGCAAGATGATATTCAAAAGCGAAGGGAGATCCAAAGAGAGTTCATCAAACACTCACTCTCACCGAACAAACCTCACTAACCTCAAGTTCATCGTGCATTTTGACCGCACTTTGATGACTGGCTGCAGAGATTGTGGTAAGCTCTCCGAAATATCATCTTCATCTCCACTGGTCAAGAGGGGCCGGATATATCTATCAAAAGGCAACATGATTTTTAGAGGGTAAGAAATGTCCAAAGAGAGTGCAGCAAACAGCGACTCTCAATGGACAATCTCCAAGCTCCGAATTTCATTGTGCCTTTTGATAGTTTGGTTCTATCAGCTGCTGGACAGTGGGGATAGCACCAGCGAGTAATCCAGAATTCCCCTTCACTCATTACATGCGAGTTTTCCACTTTCACACGGAGTCTCACACGCTCGCAAAAGTTCTTTTTCTTTCTCTGTTGTGACTTTGTTTTGCGCTTGACATCTTCTCCTTTTGCCGTCTCATCAACAGCAATGGTATTTGTCATCTAGTCAGCTGCAGACATTCAGCATTACTGATCAGATATGCATAGGACAACGATACCACCATGCTCGACGCCACTGGCGAGCCCTTCGCGCTCCCAGTCCGCAATCCCGGCGCGCCTGAACGCCATGAAGAACCCGTCGAGCAAGTCAACGATGCCAATGACAACCATGCCGTCACTCAGACCTCGACCAACGATGCCGCTGCCGCTGCCGCTGCCCCTGAAGAGGCCGCCCAGCCCGCCGTCGTTCGCCAATGGTGTAAGTTGTATAGTGTGCTATGGTGCGAACACAAAGCTGATATGAATGTGCGTCAAGGCATATGGCACGAACGCATGGTGGCCACCCACAGCTCGGAGGAGTGCACTCGTGGTCAGCGTCTGCAGGCCCAGGGTTACACAGAGCCACCTCCTCGCATCTCACGCTCGGCTCGTCGTCAGGGGGCTGCAGCCACTCATGGACGTGGCGGCAGTCGTGGTGGTAGAGGCGGCGCTCGTCGTGGTGGACGTGGTCGTGGACGCGGTCGCGGAGGTCGTGGAGGAACCCAACAAGGAGCTACTACCTGAACGATTGCCAAGGAGTGAGGTTCAAGATACCACCCCTGCGCTCGGGCCCCTATCACTCAGCACAGCATAACTCAAAGAAACATAATCTGATGCAAAAGGTTTCTAATTTTGATTCCCGCCTCAACTCTTCATATCTTTTTCCTTTCAACCATTCTCTTCTCCTACTTCTCAGAAGCAGCGACCCAAGCCTCGTGCAACTTCTTCTGCCTCTCCCAATCCTTTCTCAACTTCTTGCTTCTGCTCTTTGCAACCTCCTTACCCTCCTTATCTTTGACGGGCAAGCCTTCTTCATCCCACTCTGAGAACTCGGCAGTGCGGAACATTTCAAGGTGGGATAGTTTACCCTTCTCAAGCTTCTCACGCTCTTCCTTTTCCTTGGCCTCCTTTGCTGCTTTGGCCTTTTCGAGTTTCATGGCGGCTAAGGCTTCGCGGTTTGCACGTTCTTCGCGGAGGGATGCGTTGAGGGGGCGGACTAGGGCAACTCCTGAGGCTCTGTCTTCGAGATATATGCCCAAATTCCATAGCGTGGTATCGCGGAGCTCGTCGCACAAGGGCATGTACGCCTTAGGGGCGGCATCGCTCTTGATCAGATCGTTCAGCTTGCTCAGCCAACCCACGGTGGCTTCGGCAGCTTCAGCTCCTTCGGTTGTGGATGGCGGTGTTTTAAGTGCAGCGGCATCGAAGTGGCTGAGGATAGCGGGTGCGTCAATGGTACCTGCGATAGCCTGCTTACGGACTTCATCTCTGATCTTTGCGAGAGGGTAGACGAATGGCGCGACGTCAGGGTTGACTTCGATACCACTCCATGAAATGCCGTGAGAAGGTGGGCTGGCATCCAGACCAAGCATTGTTACAATCGATGTGATATACTTCGAAATTTCCAGGGTCACCTCATCGCTGACGCCAGTCTCAGAATTGTAGGCAGTGACCAGATCCGAGAGCACCTTCATAACCGTAGGCGTATCGAAGCTGTCTAACAAGGCATCTTCCACGCCGATCTTGGCAGATTGAAGAGCTTCTTTGAGAGGACCATCGGGAGAGAGGCCTGTCTCGGTGTCGACTGCTGGCTGTGTAGGGTTTTTAAGAGTGTCCAAAGCCTTCAGCATGAAGTTGGAGATTTTGTCTTCCCAACCCGACGCGAGGCTTACGATTGCCGGGGTAATCTCGAGACTTGAACGCCAATTGCCGAGAAGGAAAACGATTCTGAGGCTTCTAGGGGTCCATGTACCCTCAGAAATTGCTGATCTGACCGTGGTGAAATTTTTGAGCGACTTGCTCATCTTCGCCCCTGAAATTCCTAGGTGACCGGTGTGCAAAAAGTACGAGACCCATGTGCTGTCTTGCTCTGAGGGATTTTTGCAATGATAGGCCTCTGACTGTGCAAGCTCACCATCGTGATGCGGAAAGCAAAGGTCAATACCTCCTGAGTGGATGTCCATTCGGCTTCCTAGGATATCTGATGCCATAGCCTGTTGTCTCTCGATTAGCAAGAAGATCTTTGCAAAAATTTCGACAATTTTCGAGGGACCGAGCTAACCAGCATGGCCACAAGATAAATTTGTTGTTTCTGTACTTACACTGCACTCGATGTGCCAGCCAGGTCTTCCAGGACCCCATGGCGATTGCCACAAGGGCTCTCCTTTTTGCTTAGTAGCCTTCCATAACGCAAAATCGCCTGGGCTGCGTTTGAACTCCGTGCCTTTAGCTGCCAAGGCTCCTTCACCCTCTGCAACAAGAGAGGAATCTGCCTTCGACCAAGGAGCGAGCCTGGCATAGACTCCACCTGCCTTTTCCCAGGCGCCAATGTCGAAGTAGACCGAGCCGTTGTGCTCATATGCGAAGCCGTTTTCCTGGATCTGTTTGACAAATTCTACAATCTTGGGCACATATTCGGTGACGCGAGTGATTGTGGTGGGTGGCAGTACGTTCAGAGTAGCCATGTCTTCGAAGAAGTAGTTTTCATACTTCTTCGCAAGGACATTGAAGAGTGCATGGTCGTTACCATCGATGGTAGAGCCGAATTGAGAATCCAGGTAGGGCAGCAAAACGCCAGAAGTCTTAGCGTAGAAGCCGGTAGTATCAGCCGGAGCAGCCAGAGCGTCAGCAGCCGTGGATGATGTCTTGATGTGCATTTTGATCTTTGCTTCCTCGTCCCCAGGGTTGGCACCATCATTGGCCAAGTTCTTGCCTTGCAAGACGTGGCCGTATGCCTTTTCCACTTCTTGTGGGTAGGCGGAGAGCTTCTCGGAGGTAGCTTCGGGCAGAAGAGGAAGGTTCTTCGAGATGTATGCTCTGAAGGCGGCATTCGTCGTGTCGAGGACTTCGCCATCGATGCTGGCGTGCTTGTTCATGAAGTCAGACAGCAGGTGCTGTTGGCGTGCAGCCAGAATGATCTTATCGTCGACGTCGGTGACTAGGTGTATGGTCAGACAGGTAAGGAGAAGCGTGTGTCATGTGTCTGAGTACCGTTAAGGACCCTGTGGTAGGCGGTTAGTATGTCAGACACAGAAGCAGATGAAACAAATCAGGCGAGACTCACATGTTCACATCGTAACCAAGGTGTGTCATGATTCTTCTCTGAATGTCCAAGCTGACATAGTTGCGCGCATGGCCAAGATGAGAGAAGTCATATACAGTCGGACCGCCTACCAGATGTTGATCAGTAAGATACTGATGTATTTACGACTTGTCTAGACATCGTACAGCTATACCACGAGACTTTCCCTTCCTTGAGAGGCACGAAATCAACCTTAGATCTGGTCAATGAGTTCCAGAGCTTTAGTTTTGGGAGTTTTGCAGCTCCTCCATTTGGGATTGGAGGAGGCGACCATGGTGGTTGCACCGCCGCCATTTTTCTTCCTGGGCGATCTGATAGCCGTCTGGATACAGTTGCGCCAAATGGACGTTTGGGAAATGGTTGGCGTCTTCTGAGGATCGAAGTCGCGAACGGACGCGCAGCAAGATTTGTCGCAACACAGAAGGGTCGCAAGAGCGAGGGTGGTGTTGTTTGTCGGAAATGGATCAGGAGCTTCGGCGCAGATGACGGCAGGGTTGGCATCTACAAGTTCCTCCTTGTAATGTTTTGGCGGATGAGGAAGTCACGATGTTCAGAAAGCTCTTGTGGACCCTTCAGCTGCCTCCTGCCAAAAGTCACCGCAACAGTCACCGACCGCGGCCGGAGGTGCCCCACTTCTCCGCAATCCTTGGCATACCGCCAGTCTGGACGTTCAGAAAAATAATGCGACACGGATTCTATACGGTCAAATATACACACATCAATGGCTACCTCGGACTTCAAGACGTCGCCCTTCCTGGACGCTGGAGCTGCCGCTTCGATCGGTTCACTGGCAATCTTACATCTCAAACGCGATCAACTCATCCCTCTGATTCTCAAGTCAAATGCAGACGATGGCTATGCAGAAGGCGCCGTCACAAATACTCGCTTTGGTTCTTTCCCGCATTCGACATTGAAGGACGTTCCATGGGGTACTCAGGTCCGCGCATCCAAGGTCGATACTGGTTCAAGAGGCCGCGGTGGTGCTAAGCGCAAGATCGACGACACTGAGCCACCGAAAGAGGCCATCCAGGCCGGCACTGGCTTTGTACATTTGCTCCCACCCACTCCCGAGAGCTGGACCATCAGTCTGCCCCACCGAACACAGGTCGTCTACACTCCTGACGCCAGCTACATCTTGCAAAGGCTTCAAGTTCGTCCAGGCCAGACAATCATCGAGGCTGGTGCCGGTTCAGGCTCATTCACACACGCTTCGGCACGCGCTGTCTTCAACGGCTACCCTTCACAAGCCTCTTCAGAACCGTCGCTCAAGAAACGCCGCTATGGTCGGGTCTGTAGTTTTGAATATCACGAGCCTCGTGCCATCGGTCTCCAGGACGAAGTTCGTGCTCACGGTCTTGATGACCTTGTCCGCGTGACACATCGCGACGTCTACGGCGACGGTTTCCTGCTCAACGAAGAAGACCCCAAGAACAAGTCGCCAAAGGCTGATGCCATTTTTCTCGATCTCCCCGCTCCCTGGATGGCCCTCAAGAGCCTCACTCGCCAGCGTCTTCCTGCACGAACCGCAAGAATCGTCGCCAACTCTGCCTCCTCCGACTCTGCCGACATCTCCGCTCCTTCAGAATCAGAAACACCAACCGAGGAATCCACCGAACCTTTCATCTCGCCTCTCAACCCAAAAGTCCCCATCCACCTCTGCACTTTCAGCCCCTGCATCGAACAAGTCACGGCCACGATTGCCGCCCTCCGTCGCCTAGGCTGGACAGAAATCCAAATGATCGAAGTAATGCAGAAACGTATCGACGTGCGACGAGAACGTGTTGGCCTACACGAAGAAGGTCTCCGCGGCGTCAATGCCTCAGCAGCAACTGTCGATGAAGCAGTCAACCGCTTGCGTGAAGTCGAAGGCCGATTTAAGGAATGGCACGACGCTGTCAAGGAAGCGGATGAAGTTGCAGAAGCAAATGGGCAGCCCAAACCTAAACCCAGCAACACCCAATACCCAGCTAGCCATTTCGAAAGCAAGCAAGCTAGATTGGAACGTATCAAGAAAGAAGCAGAAGAGAGAAAAACATACAAGGAGGGACGACTGGTGCACAGGACTGAGCCTGAGATCAAGACGCATACAAGCTATCTGGTCTTTGCTGTGCTACCACGGGAATGGAGCGAAGAGCAAGAAGAGAAGTTGAGGAAGAAGTGGGGTACTGAGGGTAAGGTTTCTACTGAGGATGTGCCCAAGAAGGGTGGCAAGAAGGCCAAGAAGAACTAGATTGTACACATCGCTTGCGTAGACTGTTGGAGAGTAAAATTTTAAAGATAATGCAATTCTCTCAACACCAGTGGTCAAGCACTGCTTCCATTCCACCCCGTGTTTTACGACCCATTCTGGAACGCTGCTACAGGCGTTTTGTTACCGTGACACTACTATGATATACAACCAGATATTGACTTTGCACGATGCGTTGTTGGTGCGACCAACCTTCCTGGCCTGAGATGTGGGGTGGTGTGTGATGTGACGAATACCTGCTTTATTGAACTCACACCAGGACCCACATGTATATGACATTGCACTCGGAAAGATCTGTGCCTTTTTTCTCCTTCGAAACCAACTATCCAGGATGGAAGATCTGAAATGACACCTCGACAGAGTCGACACAGCACCAAGGCACGAACTCTCAGGCCGCCATTTCCACATCGTGGTAATCGATGAACTTGAGCTCTGCAAGTATTCCGCACAAGAAGCCGCTACTCATGGAGTAACCCGCATCAACTCGATCTTCACAGCAAAAGTGCTTTACGAGGTCATCTTTCCACAACATCTCAGGGGTGAAACGAGATATCTCAAGGGTCCAAGGTTCATCGATCGTAACTCGAGAACATTCGCAGACTTTCTTATGGAGAAAGATTGGCATCACAAACCAGGAAAGTTGAATGGAAGACCCAATGTTCTCTTTGCGGGTCGAGTCGGTCGGGTCGAGAACAAGCCATATATCTATCCCGAGTGCGAGAAAGACCGCTGGTTCCTGGACAATCCTATTCGAGCGCATATGCCAGCGACTCTGGGTTTCGACGAACGAGAGCCAGATAGGCATGGATGTGTGGTATCTTCTCTGAGGCCTGACTACGATACTCCGCGATCTCGTGGGTTGAATTGTGCAAGGTCCATGACCCAGAGTATCCTTGGCGGCGAGATGGATGTGCTCAAGTTTGTGTTTCAATACTATGGCGAGGATGCGGCCATGAGGCATGTGAATCAACCTTGGCGCTGGATGTATCTGTCTCAGTCGGAGGTCGTAGAACCGGATTTTGTAAAAGCCATTTTTGGTGCTGCACAAGCTGTCCTGGACCAGCGGTCGGCTTACCAATGTCGAAATATGCTTCACGACCTGCTGAATACATGTAGAGCGCCACAACAGATATTGGAGAGTAAACGCTCTATTGCCGGGTGGAAAATTCTAGAGGACAAATGGCGATCGGATAGCTCGGGAAAGCAGCTCATGCCAGATGAGCATCGACTCAATGACAACATCAGATTCGAAGCTGAGAAAAGCATTCCACCTAGTGGATCGGATAGAAAGGACAGCACGGCTGTCGATAATGGTGACAAGAAGGTCATGTCGCGTTCGGAGACTCTGGCGGACATCTCGAATCGGCTTCAGGGTATCCGAAAAGATCTGGACATCTCAAATCGGCTTCAGGCTATCGAAGAAGATATTGTGAAATGGAAAACCTCGGGTGAGCATCAACCCTGAGACAAGCAAGCGGGTTTTGCATGTCGATTTTGGAATTTGGCTAGGATTGAAGATGCTCAAGCATCTTCGCGTTCAAAATGTCAAGATACGCATCCTTTGGTCAGTGGTCTTATTTCCAGAGAGAAAGCAGCACTTCTACATGATCTCCCAGTCAAGCTGGTATCTAGAATGCATCTCTTAGATAATGATTCCAACTAACCTCAATCCCAACCCCCTAAGCACCTCGCAACATGGCAGTAAAAAGGCAAGATGTTTTTCGGGTTGCTGTAGTTGCCCAGAGAGGGTAGGTCAAAGTAATCGCTCTCAGTGAACGTAAATCCAATCACAAAACACATCTTGCATCTTGATGTATATATTGTGACTACTGCGAGGTAAAGGGAGTGTAGTCAAAGACCATACTGTTACGCTAGCTTCGACTCCATGCCAACTGCCTAGGCTCCGAACGGTTTCGTACGTCTCAAGTATCAGTGAGACCTATTTCATGCTTGTCAGAAGACAAAATTGTATTCATGTCAGTACGTTTGGCCAAAGAGAGCAGCCTTCTAGCAGGCTCTCAGTGGACAAGCGTTTTCGACCAATTCAACTGTGCATCTTGATGAACGGTGATAGGTGCATATTTGCAGACTGGGATGTTACATGCTAACCCCTTTCTTGATCTTTTTTAGACGTCTCGAGTGTCAGTGTAACGACAATATGCTTGTCAAAGGGCAAGAATGTGTTCAGATTGCCAGGTTGATTCACCAAAAGCATGCAAAGTTACTCGCTCTCAGTGGACGTACACCCAATCACAAAAAAGATCTTGCGTTTCGGTAGGTATGAAACAGCTCCTGCCAAGAGAAGAGAGTGATATGTATTGTATCGTTTTACTCACAATCCCAAACAATACAATTACGACAAAGGAAAAACACGAACAAGGGACAAGATTGACCAACTGAAAAACTTGTAATACGGTGTGATAGCATTGTCTACTGTAGCAACTGCTCGATAGTGGATGCCTTAAGGGCTTGTCCAAACCTCACATGAGAGACTCAGTGCGTGTCTGTCTGATGTCACGGGGTGTTGTGTCAACATCCTGGGACTCAAATGTCTCAGGTGTTGCTTCTTCGGCTGCGGCGTGGGTACGACGGTCAGGAGTCGAGTAGGATGGACCAGCGCGGCCCGGGCTGAGGGTTTCAAGCTCGATGTCATTTGTCTGTGGAACGGAGATGTCATTTGTCTGTGGAACGGAGATGTCATTTGTCTGTGGAACGGAGACACCTGGCTCTCCAGGTTCGGGGCGGGTGATATGAATTCCTCCGAGTGTAATGAGAGCTGCGACCAGCTGAAGCATCATGATTACGGCCAGACAACGCTGCGCCTTCTCCATGGCGTCGGCGTGAGTGGTGTCACGGGGACCAAATCCAAAATTGAAAGCAAAGATGCGATGTTCTGCAGGCTCCACAGCACTGGTGAGAAGTCTGGAGACGAACAGAGCGAAGATGAATGCCAACTGTACGACATAGTCCAATGCAGCAGTAGACACGCCAACAACTGACTTGTACTCATCACTGATGATGTAGATCAGAAATGTGAAAGTGGCCAGGGCGTTGGTTGACCAGAACCACATGACTCCATAGAGCGGTACACCAGTATCAAGTACTTTGGCAGGAATTTGAGACAAGATGAGCGAACAGAAAGCGCTCAAGAAGTTCAAGCCGGTCAAATAGATGCGAGGGGCTGCGGCCAAGTCACGGAGATATTTGACCGGCATCCAACCGCTCTGGAGGGCAAGGCTGTAGGAGAATGCCAGCACAGGCGAAACGAGCGCTGTTAGCAGAATGTAGAGTCTGTCACGGCCGGTGGCATCGATAATGGTGACGACGACATTGATCCCAGTAAAGAATGCTGTAAGGGAAGCCAGTAGTGCAAAAAGGCCACTCAAGATAGACTTGAAAGTCTTGCTGCGCTCGAGGAACTCCAACTCCGAGTTTTGGTCGTTGACTGAGGCGGAGGCCTGGCCAATCTCGACATCAGAAGCTGATACGTCAGGAGATGTTACGACAGAAGAGCGATCCCAGAAGTGAGTCGGGAGGAATTTGTAGTCTGGGCAAACGAGCTTTGTCCTGAAGTGCGATCCAAACACTTCAGCAACCTTGAACGTGTCTGCCTTAGATCGGAAGCGACTGATGTTCAAGCCACCAGCAGCCATTGCAAGGATGGCAAAGAAGATGAAGATCGCCAAGCGGTGCAGAACGCCAGGGAGATACTGGGCTTGGTGAGGGAGGCCGACGCCGGTGAAGGCAAGAGCTCCGAAAGCGAGGCCGAACAGGCAGAGAGAGATATCAGCCGCAAGCGGGGACAGGTAATCAAACTTTCCGCAGTGAAGACGCGCCCAGAGGTCTGTTGCATACAGGTAGAGCGTGGCTGTAGGGCATGTTCCAGAGTAAACTGCCTTTGATTCATCCTCGTCCAGTACGTCGGGAGGTGAATTGGTGATCTTGGTGATCAGGCCTCTCTCATACGTAGTGATAGGAATCATGGGGTCAAGGAACCTGGCAAATGGTTGCCAGAACTTCCAAAAAGACTTGGAAATGCCGATGGTTGGTGTTTGTGTGACGAGTACTATCATGGAGAGAGCTGAGATTCCAGTGCAGATGTTGAACGACATGTCGGGGTTGACTCTGAGGACGTTGGCGCTGACCGCAGCCACGACAGCCAATTCGACATTAGCCGTAGCGTACAGCCACATGGCCAGAACATGCTTCCAGTGAGATGTAGAACAGTTGTAACTGGCGAAGCGCAAGCCTTGAGGCAGAAGGATGCTCTCGCCGAAAGCCATAATGACTCTAGCAATAATCACCGTGATGGGAGTGCGCTTGAAGCGGAACAGGAGTGAAGCTGTAAGAGTGATAAGGTTGCCCACCATCGCCCAGGCGTATGCGTTGGTTTTATCGCTTGCCATGCCGAAGACCAAGAAGAACAGTCCGTAGATGCAGTTGGGCAAGATCAAAGCGAACACAAGGAGATCGCGAACGTCGCCATCAATGGAGGCGCTGTAGAGGTTGTAGCCGCCAGTGGTGTCGAAGAATGCGCCAGCGGTGCTGTCTTCCGAGATCTGGATACTGGCAAGCATAGCACCGGAGGCGAGTGCGGACACAAACAGCCACAAGACTGGCAATACAATGGAGATAATGTATGCCACGATGCTGGTTTGGTTCTGGTTGGCGGGGCTTGTGTTGACCTGGTTGGGGGCGTCGGATGATGAGTCTTGATCATCAGTGTCGCGAGGAGCAGCAGAGCTGCGTCTGATGGAGACGGGGCCTGGAGTAACAGCATCTGTAGCAGTATGGTTGTTAGTCCAGTTCGTTTACTGATCGTAAGCATTAACATACCAGTGTCGGTGCGCTCGGCGTCATGCTCAACTGCTCTGTGCTTTCCCTTTGAACCACGAGGGCCAGCGTGAGAGTCGGCCATGATTGGCTGATGTGTGATGAATGAGCGAGAAGAAAGTTGGTGTTGAGAGAGGAGAAGATATAGTTGTGAGGAGGGGGAAACTGCGAGCTGCCGCGCAGAAGTGAAAGCGAACAAATGGGGAAGTGACGGGGGAGTGCAAACGAAGCGACAAGAAAGTGAAAGGGTGAAAGAGCAAAAGTCTTCTCACGAGTTACAACACGAGCCAAACTTGATGGAAAGGAGTGGTGAAAGTTAGCTACAGATAAATAAAGCGCATGCGAGCGGATGATCGAAACTAATGTGAGCAATGATATTATTTTCCAGCAACCAGGTCTTGCTTCCTTGAACAAACACATTTGTTTACTTCAGATTGTGCATTCGAACGCATCTTTCTGTGAATAGCGCGCCGTGTGGAGACGGCTGGCTGAGACACAAACGAGCCCCCAGAAGGCAAACACCACCACCAACACTTGGAGTTTGGCCAGGAATAGAACATCCGCCCACTGTAGTTTTCCCACAACTTGAGACAGCCCAAATGGAAGCACACAATAACGAAGACTCTTTGTGGTTTGCTCTAGACCTGTAGAACAGTCATGTAGTTTGTGTTCGATGGAAACAGGAAGCTGCAAGATATCTCTTCAGATGTCGATGAACGAATGTGCTAGATCCACAGGTTGCAGGCGCGCATAGCAGGTGTCGAACATCTGACTTCAATATCCAGTGCCTCCTTCATATTTGTCGGTCTTGTCCAAAGAGTCACCGTGAACCCGGATCGTGGATTGATCGGACAGTCTTCCACTCTCAAGCTCGGTTTTGTCATATATTTCCACGCCGTCCATTACCGGCTCTCCTCTAGGCTTCGGATCTTTGGGCCTTGGTCCGGCCCATTTGAGCGAGTAGATTGTCTGCTCCGGCCCCCGAGAGCTGTGCGTGATGACGTGCCAGCCTGGATGAGGATGTTTGCCCCTCAATACGCATCTAGGCGCGCTGTTGCTCTCCAGGCAATCGAAGAGTACCTTTCGACAGGCGTAGTGCTTTCGAGTAGCAAGAGCATCCTGAGCGCCGGCTGCCATGGCCACAGAAACATCATGTTGGGCCTCCATCCGAGCAAAGAGCTTCCAACATCCGAATTGAGATTGAGTTCCCGAAGCAGCAGCATCCACACTGAAATAGTGCCACTGAAACTCTTTCCAGTCCATATAAGCCCCAAGTACGTGGCCCACGAATTCCCGGATCCTGATATTATTCATGGGTCTAGAGCAGTCCTTTATGACTCCAGATGTCTCCGTCCAGAACTCATCACGCCAATTGACACCCGGACGCGCCCGAGTTCCGTGCCACACATAGATTTCGTGGCTCCAGAATTCAAGCACATGGAGGAAAATCCAGGGACCACCAAGCTTCTTCCGAAGCTTTCCAGTGTCGGCAAGTCTTTGTTTCGGACAGGCCAAGAAGGCACTGTCGAACATGTCGATTCGTCGTGCAACAATAAGCTGGGGGCCTATATCCGTTTCGCGGCCCCTATAACGCAGCATACCACGTACGGTGATTAGGAGTTCCGGAAACACGCGTCCTTGGAAAACCTTTGGGCCTTTCAAATATCGGGTTTCGCCTTTGAGTTCGGGAGGGAAATCGATCTCATAGAGGACTTTCTTGGACAAGAACGACTCGATGCAAGTCAACTTCAGATACTGAGCTTCCTTGGCAGAAAGCTCGCATGTCTCCAAATCGTTAATATCGAGACATCTGAAGCGAGCCTCGCGAGGTTCTTGAACCTGCTTGAATTCTGATACCATAATTGAGAGAGAGTGGAAAGATTTGAAAGAACAACGAAAGTGACCGGTGGCAGGCTTTATACCTCGAGCTTGTAAAACTTGCGTTAATTCCCCGCGAACTAACTCGTCCGACATAGTCATGTGGTCGTACCACCGCGTTCTCGATGACTGTTGGAACCACCTGTACAGTGATAGAGTACCCGTCTATGATAGGGTTTCTACGAGCTCAAGGGAGCACCCCTGGAGTCGATGGAACCTACCACATGTCTTGCACCGAGGGCGCCGGATCTGATGAGAGTACAGATCTTCGTACTCTTGTTCACCTAAGCATGATATATGTTGGATCTCTTTCAACTGTGCAGGAGTCAGTAACACTGATAAATACGTAGAATATATCGCGCCCTTCTCGACGTGTGCTCAGTCAAGCCATTTCTCGTCATGCACAACCAGCAAGGACATCCATTACAGAGCGTCGCGGCTGCGCTAGTAGTGCGATTACCAATTTCAATATTGATCATCATTGCAATTGCGAGGGAGAGGAAGCGGCAGTAGATTGAAACATACATTCACTATTCTATTCTAATTGAGTCGAGGTGTCCCATCTTGTAGGTCGTCGCCATGTCCTGGGAGCCACCACGAGGGGGCCCTCGTGAAGACGGTTTTAAAAGTGGGGTAGAATCAATCTCGACACACGCATCGGAGTCGCCAACCAGGTAGAGTATATAACCGGCCGGCGAAGATTTGAGTTGGTGGTCTTGGTTGAGAAAGAAAAGAAGAGGGAGACTCGGACGAGGTTTCTTGTAGTGAAAAAGTGACGATGGGGCCCGTGCAGGGCTTGGCGCGAGCTGGGACAGTTCTGCTTCTGCTTCGACGGCGACTTGTCTAGGGCATCATGCAAATACTCGATCCCACCACCAATCACCCCTCCACGCGCCATTAATCACCTTCCAATTCTGCTTCCCATTCAGCTTCAATCTGGTCTTCGAACATCGCCGCATCTAGAGCTACATCGCAAACACAGTCAACCGCATCTCGCAACATAGCATACTCCGCAGCGCCAGCTTGCCCATCACAATTTTCTCCACCTTGCCTTTGTCCACCTGAGAAACACGCCCACTACGCCCTTCCGTCCTTGTCCAGCCTGCCTAGCTAGCCCTCTCCTCCACTCGAAGCTCCTCCCTGTTCCTGCATCCCTCCCACGCTAGCAGTCGCCGCAATGGACAAGGACACAAACAACCTTTGGTCCCGTCGCACAAAGTATTTCTTGACCATCTCCTCTTGCTGTACAGAGCTAACCATGTTTTCGCGCAGTGTTGGAAAGCTTTCCCTGTCAATGGACAAGTCAGACCGTCAAGATGGACAAACATCATCAAGACGTTTTGGTCCCAATTCCTCCCATGGGCGCAACAATCCTTTCAATACAGTCACACCATTGAGTACTAGCGGGATCTCGTCGCCTACCACAGGTGCTGCCTCGGGCGCTTTCGCCCTAGGTACTGGCGCCTTTGCTTCATTTGGTTCTGCGACAAAGACACCCAAGACCCCAGGAACTGCCTTTGACTTTGCCAAAGCTGTCGTTGGCACATCTTCGGTCACCAACTCTGCTGAAAAGAAGGACGGTGACGAGAAGAAGAGCTTTGCTAGAAAGGTCGCGCCTGTCACTACACCCCGCCCCACGACTTCACAATCAATAGAACCGGCACCAAGAGGCAATGACAGCCCCTGGCCGCTCAAGTACACCTGGGTCATCTGGTACAGACCCCCCACGTCCAAGAACTCGGACTACGAGAAATCTACCAGGCCTATGTGCAAGATTTCGACAGCGCAACAGTTCTGGCAGGTCTATTCGCATCTGAAACACCCTTCAGGACTTCCTACCGTTTCGGACTACCATTTCTTCCGTGACGGCATCAGACCTGTTTGGGAGGATGAGGAGAACAAGAAGGGAGGAAAATGGATTCTGCGATTGAAGAAGGGAGTCGCAGACCGCTACTGGGAGGACTTGCTCATGGCCATGATTGGAGATCAATTCGCCGAGGCGGGCGAGGAGGTCTGTGGTGCAGTTGTCAGTGTGCGCAGCGGTGAGGATGTCTTCAGCATCTGGACCAAGAACGATGGCGGCAGGAACGTGAAGATTCGGTAAGTCTTGGACGCGACAGGATTGTGGAGAAAGCTGCTAATATTCAAACTAGGGAAACCATCAAGCGCGTCCTGTCTCTGCCGGCAGACACCAACATGGTTTGGAAAAGCCATGATGACAGCATCACTCAACGCAGCGCCATTGACCAGGCTCGTCAAGAAAAGACGGGCCACCACGGTGAAAGACGCCGCAACCAAAACCAGAGCTCGACCAACAACAACGGAACGAGCGAGGAGAAGGTCGCAGCCTAATGAAGTGGTATATGAGCAACGATATGGCAGTAATTTCAGCTGCATGTATTTTAACGCATTGATTACCTGATACCTGAGTGGAGCGTTTTGGAATTGGCGAGGACATGGTGCTTTTTCGGCCATGCAGGCGACGGCATGCTTGGGGATAGCAGGTATGCATTGGCACCTCCAACGCGGGGTCGCGTTATCGAAGCCGCAGATGAGGTGGGGGATAATGGACAAGCTATGTAAAAGTAGCTAGCCGTCCACGCCTGGAAAGCGGAAAGCCATCACGGTCGTTAAGACAGACCGCATTGAATGAACAAAAGCAGTAAAGAAGCGCGCACGACTTTGTCCGGGTGGATTTAATGACGAAAGTCCGTGACTCTCCACGAATTGGCGGTATCGGGGAGACCCTTAAAGAGAGCAACTGCCGAATTAGACGCAATCTTGACATTGCCCTTTCATTTTTTCGAAGCTCGCAGTCACACGAGCAATCATGCACGCAACAACATCAGAAATGCCTTCAGACAGGATTGTCGACAAGATCGCCGCGCTGCCCGAGGACAGCACCTATTTCTCCCTCGAGTTCTTCCCGCCAAAGACTCAGCAGGTGGGGCCGCCATGAGTGAAGAAGCATGCACCAAGAACATGTCTGACTTGTTTCGCAGGGTTTCGCAAACCTCCACGCCCGTCTTTCTCGCATGGCACACTCATTACGGCCATTATTCGTCAATGTAACATGGGGTGCTGGTGGCAGCACTTCGACAAAATCGCTGGCTCTCGCCGACATGACGCAGCGCCAATTGGGTCTTACTACTTGTCTGCATTTGACATGCACGAACATGTCGCGGAAGCTCATTGATGAAGCTCTGGAACAAGCAAAAGCATTGGGAATCAGGAACATTCTTGCCCTGAGAGGCGACCCTCCACGAAGTGACGAGTACCGCTCGAACGAGCTGGAGAACGAGGAAGAGGACGACAGCAACAAGGAATTCACATGGGCCGTCGATCTGGTACGCTACATCCGCAAGGAGTACGGCCAGTACTTCTGCATTGGTGTTGCTGCATACCCCGAAGGCCACTCCGATCAATCACATCCCGAGCATCAGCACGCCACCTACGACCTGCCCTTCCTGGTCGAAAAAGTCGAGGCTGGCGCCGACTTCCTTATGACCCAACTTTTCTACGACGTTCACGCATACCAAGATTACGAGAAGCTGCTCAGACAGCACGAGAGCGGTGCTTTCAAGACCATCCCCATCATCCCTGGACTTATGCCCATTCAGAGCTACCAGATCCTGAAGAGAACCACCAAGCTCAGCCATGCCAACCTTCCCTCCGAGCTCTCCAACAGACTCGAGCCCATCAAGAACGACGACGAGGCTGTTAAGCGCGCTGGTGTCGACATCCTGAGTGAGATGGTTGAAACGCTCAAGAAGAACTCTTACTCCGGACCTAAAGGATTTCACTTCTACACTCTCAACCTCGAAAAGGCTGTCGCACACATCGTTGAACGTTGCAAGTTGATCGGTGCAGTCGAAAACGTAGCTGTGGAGGACGATGACACACCAGTTGCAAACGGAAACGGCGACAAGAAAGCAAAGGCCCGTCGCAGATCCTCGCTCGCAAACTCCGCACCGCAGAATCGTGTTGTTGTCGACAAGACCTCAAGGTCAGCTTCAAGTGGAAGCGCAACCTTCGAGGCATTCGACGATGGAGCTGGTGTGCCAGGCGAGGACCCACCATCGCGCAAGGATGCTCTGGCGATCTCAGAAGGTGAGGGTGCTTTGGGACGAGAGGCCACATGGGATGACTTCCCCAACGGAAGATGGGGTGATGCCCGCAGTCCTGCATATGGTGAGATCGATGGTTATGGTGTCAGTCTGCATGTGTCTATCCCGAGCGCACTGAAGCTGTGGGGCTACCCAGTCGACACAAAGGACATCACAAGTATCTTCGCGCGCCATGTGCGTGGCGAACTCGATGCCATCCCTTGGAGCGAGGAAGGCCTCAACCCTGAGACAGAAACGATCAGAGAAGAGTTGGCTGGCTTGATTTCGAAGGGCTGGTGGACTGTCGCTTCTCAGCCCGGTGTCAACGGCTTCCGCAGCGACCATGAGATCTTCGGATGGGGTCCGCCCAATGGCTTCGTCTTCCAGAAGGTATGTTTGAATTTGTTTGGAACCGTGATGAGCGCCTTTGCTAACAAATCTTGTAGCCATTCGTTGAATTCTTCTGCTCACACGAAGACTGGACAAGACTACGCACCAAGCTCGATAAGGATGACCAAGTCACATATTTCGCATGCAACGGCAAGGGCGACTTCCAAGCAGCCGACGAAGAGAGCTTGAACCCAGTGACATGGGGCTGCTTCACTGGCAAAGAGTGCGTCTTGACATGACCTTTACACAGAGAAGCTCAATGCTAACATAACCATCAGAATCGTCACACCCACCATGATCGAAGCAGTCTCCTTCCGCGCCTGGGCTGAAGAGGCCTTTGGCATCTGGACCGAATGGCGTCACGTATATCCTCCTCGCTCGCCATCGGCCAAACTGCTACGCGAGATCAGAGATAACTACTGGCTTGTTAACATCATCCATCACGACTTTACCGAAAACAACGGCTTGTGGAAGATGCTCTTGGAAGCATAGAAAACACCACTATGAACGAGGAGGGAGTTTTTGGATATGCATGATGCATTGGTTGCGGCGTTTCGCTTTCGAGTTTGTACATATTGAACGTTATCGTTTGAAGGCATGCTAGCCTCTCCATCTCCAGCAGCGCGTTGCTTACGCATCAAAAGGCACGACAATTTTTGAATATGAAGAAACGTCCACTGAGAGCTCAAGTTTTTTTCACCTCTTATTGGACAAGCTCTCTGTTATGAATACAACCTTGCATTTTGACAGGTGGGGGAGAGACGTGTGCTGGATAAGAGAGCCCCCCTCCCCCCTGACCCCTTTTATCCTTACCTCCCCCTGAATACTGAGGTTTATTACTTTCACAGCAGTCGAAACGCACGATGTCTTGTTGTTATCAGAACCAGGTCCAGAAATTTCTCACCTAGGGCTCTCTCTCTCTTTGGACATCGTGCTGTCTTAAACCCCCCGCTATGTGTTTTCGATGATAGGTGTATTGCCACGCATCGTGCGGATGCGAGAGAGCCCAATGATGACAAAATTTTACATGGACCTAGTGGTCGTATAGGTGGAACACCCTAAACTAGACTTCATTGGACAGCTATATTCATATCTAAACAGTCCTAGCCCTGCCGCTCTGGCCTGGGGGTTTTATTAGTGGTGCTTGTGTTCAAGGGCAGCGAAAGCTAAGAGGATGGCATGTGGCTTAGAAGGTGATATTTAGTGCTATATAGTACATCTGAGACAGATGTTTGCTTGTTCTACGGGTGCTGGCAATGAAGATCTCGTGTCAGGGAATTATAGAAACTACATATTGCAAGAGGAAAATTGTCGAGGAGAGGAGTCAGTGTCTAAGACGGCTTGGAACGGGTTGTATGATTTTCTACAGAGTTTTTTCGATGGTTGGAAATGTTTTTGTAGGTTCGTAGATGTGCTTTGCGATGTGAGGTTGGAAAGTGAGGTACGAGCCAGGGTGGCCCAGCTGACTAGTCGGACTTCGGTCAGAGATATCCTTTCAAAATCTGCTCCTCGACAACAACACCCATACGTCGAGAACAGCCATCAAGTATCGAATTGTATACATCCAGACAAACATATAGCGTCGCGCAATCTCGATCAATCCTCATTTCTTCACACCCACAACAACCAAATTCCTGGGACTATGCTTGAACTCAAACACCGCTTCCACCCAAGCCTCCTTCACCTCATCTTGCTCTTTGAGCCACAACCATCTATCCACCACAATAGCAGCTTCTATGACTCCAGCACTGAACGCCATCAAACTCCACATGACACTCAACTCCTTACCTCTTTCCTTGAATTCTTGTTCATAGCGATTGATTTCCTCATCGCTGATATCGGACATTTTGGCAGCGAAATCGGGACCGCGGATGGGATCTAGGAGAAGTTTTTCCAGCGCCCCTCGCACGTAGGTTAGGAAAGAAGTATAGCAGCTTTTGCGCAAGGAACCCAGGATTATGGGAGCGGTACCCCCGCCAGCAGACCAACCAAGAGGACTTCCATTATTCCCGTGCACGTCCTCCACCATTGGCTGTTGCACAACACCTTTATCCATAAACATCTTTTGCAGCAGAGCACGGTAGAAATGGCGTTTGAAGAAGCTTTCGGAATCTTTCTTGCCCCAGTTTTGGGGAGCTTGGACGGCCATCATGCGGGCTGTGATGTTGAGGCGTAATCCTTTACCCGTGGCGGTTTGGGCGTTGCAGAGGCGTGAGGACATGGGGAAACCGTGGGGGTCGTGGGAGGATGAGGTTGAGTCGAGGCGGGGGTGGTTGCTGCGGAGGGAGGGCAGTTTGTAGGTTGCTGGGCCTAAGCGTTCGGTTATGAGGTTGTAGCAACATCCTACTAATGCGACTGCGGAGACGGAGGGGTTGAGGAGGAGAGAGCGGATGCCGTGGTGAACTAGGTTGCCGCAGCTGTGAAGGGAGATGACGAGGAGTTTTGGGTCGAGGGCGCGGATGTCGGAGTTGAGGGAGAGGTTTCCTTCGACGAAATTGTCGGGGATTTGTTTGGAGGATGGTTGGGCAGTGGTGGAGGATGTGAGGTCGGAGGTCACTTTTTCGCGGACGACGGATTGGTCGACGATCTGAGGGACCACTCGCGACAAGTCTCCGTCTTTGATGTAGTGTTCGACGTATTGAATGCTTCCGACGCCTTCATTTGAGATCTTGAGGGTGGCTTGTTGGGTAGGCTCTTCGTCCGGAGTCGGCTCTTCTGCGTGGAATCCTCTTTCACCTTTGAGGTCCAGTCTTGAGAACTCCTTTTCGGAGATTCCTTGTTCGGCCATAGCGTCTCGTTGAATCCTCCATTCCTTTTTGTTTCTCATGATTTGTTGCTTTGGCGCTAGTTTGGCAAGCACGTCCCAGTTTCTGGCTCCTTCGATGTTGTGTTGTTTGCTTTCTAGCGCGATAATATGTTTGTTGTATGGTTCTGAGGCCAATGCTCTACCCAAGTAATTCTGACCTGCTCCAAAGTCTACCAGATGTGTGATTTCTTGATCTGTCGATTCGGCAATCTCGGTTGTGAGTTTATCCAGGTAACGGCAGAAGTTGTCGACTTCGTGAATTTTCTTCACGTTCATACCTACTGCTACTTGACGAGCTAAGGTGTGTGTTGTCTTTGGTCCATTCGATCCTTTCTCGTCTTTTCTGTTGATGGGAGTGTGCTCACGTCGTAGAGACAACTTTCTAATTTGCTTAATGTATTGCAATAGAGTCTGCGGTGGGACAGGGCCTTCTCTCCAAGACTCTGGCCTCTGATGAAATATTTGCAAGTCCTCTCGCATGAGTAAATCCAAGATGTCCATTATATCGTGTGCTCGGAAGAAAGATCGCCAATCTGGAGCTATCACGAGAGTGTAGAGATCCGGCTTTCGTGTGAAGAAGTCCAGCACATGGACTCCACCGCAGAGAGTGTGTAACAATTCATTTGATCCGATAAAGTCCAGTAAAGAATCGACATATTGCTCCGAGCTCTCAAACTCTGGCGAGCATGGGAGGGCACTCTCCGGACCCATTTGTCGCGTGAAATAAGGTGTTCAGATATTGTTTCGATAAAAGCAACTTCTTTTCCAGTTCTCAGGATATCTTCCAGCTCCTGGCTTCTCTATCCTGTGGCATGTGCAGATGTATAAAAATGATGGCGTGGAGAAAAATCACCAAAAATGCGGCTCCCAAAGTTTAAACGCCGCGGCTAAAAGCCGACAGCTTGCTCGGCGACGACACAGCTGTTCCTGGGGAAAGCACTTCAACGAAACAACATCCAACTTGGAAGCCTTGCAAAGCAGCTTCTCCCTTTCTCCCTCTTCTGCTTCTCGGTCACAAACAATGAGCTAGATTGTCATTGCGGCATAGGCGGGCCGCATGTTAGCAACACCAACACACACTTAACACACCATCATGGCATCCGAAGACCCCTTTCTACAGGTGCAAGCGTATGTTGACTTCCTTCCTCACACTCTTGCACACCATTGCGCAAATGATCTTATCACTAACTTGTGTGTATCTAGTGACGTGCTATCACTCCTAAACACAACACGACCACTCTTCAATAGCTACATACGCATCCGCTCCTCAGCCTCCTCAGCGACCTCCCCAGAACTCGTCGAATCCCGCGCCGAACTCGAATCCACACTCACAGACCTATCCGCCGACCTGCGCGATCTCATCGACAGCGTAAAAGCCGTAGAACACGACCCTTACCGCTATGGCCTCGAAATCGACGAAGTGGAGAGACGCCGCACATTAGTGGAAGATGTAGGCAAGGAGGTGGAAGATATGCATGCGGAATTGGAAAAGACGGTGGAACAGGCACAGATACATGGGAAGGGGAAGGGCAAGGAAGCACTACCGCATCCGAGTGCGTTTGATAGTGAGGATGAGGATGGGAGGGATGGGGATGGGGATTATGCGCAGTTTGAGCAGCAGAGGCAAGAGCAGATTATGCAAGAGCAGGATGAAGCGTTGGATGATGTCTTCAAAACTGTGGGCACGCTGCGACAACAGGCAGATACTATGGGACGTGAATTGGAGGAGCAAGCGGATTTGCTCGATGATGTCGATAATATCGCCGATCGCGTTGGAGGGAAGCTTCAAAATGGCATCAAGAAGATTGGCTGGGTCATCAGGAAGAATGAGGGTTTGTTTTCTCCTCCCTTTTTTCCTTTTCCCTATTTTTCCACTCCAATCATTGGCTGTTTTGTCGACGAGATCGATTGTTGTGACATGTGCTGACGCGCTTTCTTCCAGACACCTACTCCAGCTGTTGTATCGCTGTTCTGATTGTCGTCTTGATCATTCTGTTGATCTTCTTGTTGGCGGCTTGAAGCAGCTCCAAACTCGTCACCTCCTAACGATCATCACCGTAATGTATCCAAAATATCTTACACCACTTGACCGTGGTTCTACATCAGGTTGTCTCTGTCATGGATGGGCGGTCTCAGAGTATCTCTCGTCGTCAACCCAGGGGGATACAGTCACAAGAAACTTGTGATCATTGATCATCGCCATTGTGGCGAATGACGCAGTTTCGTGACCCATCTTCGTCATTTCTGCTTGTTTTCTTTTCGCAGACAGAAAAGTGGCAACGATGGAGTCGACTCCACCAGCTCTCCATCGTGTTGGGTGGATTGGAAGGTCAAGAGGATGAAATCATGTTCATTGTCATAAAAATGTGTTATTGCTTTTTTCTTCCTGGAGAAAATAATGTCATAGGTGATCTGGCGAAACGAGTATTTCCAAGTTGTTCTATGAGGAGAGCATCACTATGAGGTTATGGTTGAAACGTCACTGCCAACCGCCATCTAACGCGGTGGTGGTGGTGTTTATCCCGATATTGTGGTTGTATATTGCGACCCGCAAGTCAGTAGACGAGCCGCAATCAATTAGTGTGTTATATAGGCGCGGCAAGTAGGCAGGTACATCTATTCTGAGCAAAAGTAGGCGTCCTCAACGAAGAGGCTCAAGCAAGGAAACATGCAAGCCTCAAGTGACACACCAATGCATGGCTTTCGAAACAGTGAAACTCTATCCAACATACCATACCGTTTGGAAACGTGATTGCAGAGACGCACGATGACGGAGCTGACGGGAGAAACGATGAACGGGAGAGCAGGGAAAAATACCCCTCAGGCTGGCGATGGACAGGATGCCCCAGGTTTCAAGGGCATGAACGAGGAGCCCGATGTCCTCCAAGATGGTGATCGGGACAAAAAAGGCGTCGGAGTACATCCCGTATGCGGTTTGGGAGGCTGGAATCTCACCCTTTCTGGCCAATTGGACTCTCATGTATGGGAAGTACTCCGTCCATCGGGGCATCGAGCGATGCCGATGGTATGGGTCAAGTCCGCAGAAAAGGTGTGCCTTGAAAAAGAATTCGCTGATGTAAGATCGATCTAACGATGTGCTTGCGATTGTACTCGATGGTCTAAAGGACTGCGATTGCGACCTGGTAAGAGAAATCAATCGACGATACGATGGATATGGGTGCGAAAAGGATAGGAACTTCTGTGTACGTAGCCAAAGTGAGACGATTGATGATGTGTGGACAGTGGATCAGAGGAACTCGTGAGAGGAGCGTGAGGCAAGCACCACAAGCGAGTTTCTCCGATGTCCAGGGCATGTTCTGATTCCTGAAGCTGTGTGTGACGTCTGGCCTCGAGCCGCATACGTAGCTCAACACCGAGCAGATTGACGGGGATGACGACCTTGTCCGACGGTACGAGACTTGTCACCTTTGTTCAGTGTCAGGAATCAGATTAGATCAGCAAGCCCTTGAGCGAGGTCTCGAGATTGGCAACAGATTAATGCGATGAGTTCGTCTATGTCCTGCAGTTGAGAATTGATGGCCTCAGGGATGCGGGATGCCCTAAACACGGCCTATCCATGCGGCTGGAAGTGTCAGAAACACTCATGCATAAGCCCAGCCAAAAAGCATGTAAATAGATGAACATACCCATTTGTGGTACGAAAGTAGGTAGCGATGGTGATTGATCTTGAGAGTCCTTTACTTTTTCGATGGACCAATGATCGTGAGCTTCGACGGACTCCGAACTAAACAACTGGCTCGCGTGCTTCGATTACAGAAATGAATGGGTTTCATCAGAGAACTGGGTGATATGACGAAGTATTACGCAGTGCGTGCCCCATACTTCGCTACTTCCAACCCTTTGCACCTATAAAGGTGGCCGAATGAGGAAATAGATAGGTGATCGTCCTGTTCATCCTGCTGATGTCAATCCTCCTCCACAGATTGAATAGGAGGATGAGGTAGACAGTGGAGTGCAGCACAAAAGTAATACAGAGGCAAACAGCATCATAGTGTGCCAGACTGTGCATCCACTTTGCATCTTTCAGGAATTTCCGAGAGCATGGTTCCAGCGACGTCAGAAGAGAGCAATTCGCAAAGACAGTTCGAGGCTGGGAAAGGTCGTTGCCCCGACTCCCCAACTCTGTGCGTGCCATGCGTGAGAGACATGAGACCCGAATCTACGTCATTCGGCATCTCCAAGGCGTCTCTCCCTGCGAACGGTGGTGGCGGCGGCGGCGGTGACGGTTCGACTGCCCGTGGTGGTTTTATGTATCGGCTCACTGACTCTGTGACGCGCGGGTGTGTTCACGGTGTGCCTGGCAGAAGTCACGGATGCTTGTCAGCGGTGTACATCTCGATTCATGAAGTCCCGACCAAAGGGTCACGGCGGACTCGGCGAGGTCTGGAAAGCACATCAACATCAATTCATAGGTCAAAGGAATCTGGTAAATTAAACACCAGCGCAGGGTAAATGCGGAGGATAGTCGTTGAGCAGTTCGTAAGCAAAAACAACGCGAGGGTTATGATGCATCCAACCGAGAAGGAGCGACACGCGACGTCGTCGTTGCTCTTCCCTCCCTCTCAGCGACAGACCCGACGTCTGAGAGCTGCCCGTATGAACCGCCGGAAATTTTGCCAGCTACATCATGATCAACAGGGTCCTCTCTGGTCACGGTCTAGCCTCCTCGGGGCCGTTGTTGCACACAGAGCGATGAGCTAATTGCGGGCTGGCACGATCCAATGAACAATTTCCGATACTCGCAGCTTCCCGCCTCCGTGACAGGGAAGCTCTAATCGAAGCCTTGGACACGGGAATAGACTGGTTTTGCTTGCGGGCGTCTTTGACCTTGCGCCGTTGCGCTGCCGATCTTAGCGCCAACGACCACAGTCTAGAGGCGCAGGGTCTGACGTTGATCCAATCCTCTGCCTAGCCGTCATACTTTCGGTCTCTGCTCACTCTGAAGAACCACTCCCACTGTACTGTTTTGACATATAAGGAACCTGGTTCTTCCTCTCCGTCCAGACTCCTCCCATCAACACATTCCCACTTCAACAAACATCTTTCAAGCCTTCAAACCTCCACTCGAAGCATCTTTCAAGCATCTTCTATCAACGACTTTAAACCAAATAACCAATATCTTCACAATGGCCGCTCCTTCCGAGATCCAGCAAGTCTACATCGCTGAGGACTTCTCCGAACCTACTGCTCCTCAGTATGAGTTCCCTCAGCACTACGACCTGAACGACCCCGACTCTGCTCGTCTCTCCTACCAGAGATTGATGCACGAGCACACCAAGCAACAGTTTGAGCTTGCCACATCATCTGCTCGTCGTCGCGGTTCTCCCCCAGAGCACGACATCTCAAGCCTGCGCAAGGAGACCTCCGGCATGAGCATCGATTCTACCTCATCATCATAAACGCTTCGGTCTGCGACCAAGTCACGACAACATCTACCTTCAGCGCACTGTCTCTTGTAGCGGCGCGACTGGCATAACGACTTTCATGGAACGGAGTTTGACTTTTGTATTATTGGGAATGGCGGGTCTCGCATAGAGACAGGAGTTTTGTTTTAGATGATCGTTCAGCTGGTTGGACGTTTTGGTGTTCATAATCTCTGGCATTTTCAAGTCATGTATTGTCGATATTAGTCGACCGGATCCTCAGAGTATTTGGAGCTCCAGTCTTTGCTATCAGCGCAAGATTTTCAGAATTGAATGAACTATTCTCTCTTCACCTCACTTTCGATCATGATTTCCAACCGTGCCAACGTCTAACAGACTCTCATGGCTCTTGGCTTGTTTCGTCTTCATACAGCTCAGCCTCCATGTCTTTTTTGGCTTTCCTTCGTCGCCGGCCAGGTTTTTCGGGCGCCAGAGTCGTGGCACTCCTCGGTTGTATGCAAGAGCGGATCTTAACCGTGAGTGAGATAGGCTTACAGCAGATCTATGGTTGAGGTGTGCGAACATGGGGGGCTGATTGAAGCGAGACTCTGCAAGCCACGAAAGCAGACCCTTGCCAATCCCCCGAGACGGCACGAACAGCCAAGGTCGATCACCACCTCCACTCTCCTTCCCCTCCTACTTGACGACCATTCACGGCGCGTTCCTTGCAGATCGACAGTGAGTGAATCAATAGTCCATACCTGCTCATCCGGACGTTCAATCAACGTATCTCTAGGACTGAGGTTGAGTTTCTGACAAGTGCCGAGTACCACACGTTGCAAGAAGTCAAAAGCCAAAAAGATTGGGCGGCAGGATTTGACCTCGTCCGGCAGCAGCTGAAGTTGTTGAAGTTGATGCAAGGCACACGGGTCGAGGCCGTGAGGGCCGGGAGCCAAGTCGGAAACTCCAGGTTTGCATCTCCTAGGAAATTGCTGTGGTGAGAGATCTGCAAACAGCACAACAGGATGTCCTCTCTGCGGAGGAAGAAGGAGGTCAGCCTAGACAACGCCATCTACGTGGTACATGGAGCCGCTTCCGTGACAGACAGGTGGAAATTGGCTTGACGAAGACGGTCAATCGGGTCACGGGTGTAAGACTGGACTCTCGGAGTGGTCTCCTTGACGAGCAAAGTTCCTCAACGAGGCATCCACGTCGTCATGACTGTTTCGTCTTCACGAGCAGTTCCGTTTCGCTAGTAAAGTTGTTTCGCCGGAGCATGGGCCGGCAAAGGAGGCGCACGCGGACGGGTGGCTTTTTCTGGTCAAGGCTCGACCCTTGGAGGTTGGTCCCATCCATGATCTGCAGCTGTGCGGGGCGGCTATCTCTGTTCCGGTCAAGACTCAAGAGGGCTGCGCGACTCAAGCTCACCGAGACACACGACAACAAGGTGGAAGTTGGCACCCAAACGGCTCGGATCCGAAGCCTCCTTTAGACCCTGTGAGAGAGTCATCCAGCGACAAGCACGGATACCATCAGCCACAAACCGAACCTCAGCGCCATACACACCCACCTCCACAGGCGCCATCCACGTCTAGACGTCACGACTCGACATCATGCCCTCGGAACGTAAGTCTCTCTCTAGACCCTGATGACTCTACGACCAGCGCGCCTAACCAGCGTGCGCCGACAACAGAGAACGCACTATTGGCCCAAGTCCCATTGACGGTATCCCCGTTCGTCACCCTACCAAAGGCCCCGACCTTACCACACAACTATGCCAGTATACCATCTACCTTACCGCCATCCATTCTCAACACCGACAGCGATGACCCATCCGCTCCTCCTGCCTACGTGACCTCTGGCACAGGCTTTCGCGCCCACCCCTCCACAATCATCACCCAAAACAAAGCCCTCCGCGATCAACTAGACACCGCTGCCTCTGACAGCAGGAAGAAGATACACGATTGGAGACAAGCTATCGATGAGCGCGAGTTGGCAGAGAAGAGAAGGAAAGCTCCTGGCTGGTTGGACAGCGATGCCAAAATCTTGAGGCCTGCGACGACGGTACCGCCGCCTGATACTAAGCCTGGCGCAAGTTTGCTGGATGCTGACGAGCAGAACACTGACGCGCTGCGACCGCAAGAGTCTGGGAATGACATGGGCTCGCAGATGGATCGTGCTTTTGGTTGAGCATTTGTGTCTGTGAAAGACACATTTCTCTTCCGACACGCATCTCTTGCGGCCAGGACATCGTACACGCGCTGTAACAGCATGGTGCTAGAGCATCCTGGCCTATAGTGCAGTCCAAGCACACAATGCTATGGTTCCACTTAGATCCTAGAGCATGGTAGCAGCCATAGCACAATCCAGTCAGCGACTTGCCATTGCTGCAAGATCAGATACAGTAGGTAGCTCCTACGCTGTGAAGCAGACAATGCCTACCCATGATGGCTATATGAATTACGAAGCTAAATAATACCACGAAACACCAGCTTAAATTACATCATCCCAATCTCGTCATGTCAACATCACTCCCCTGACACCCTGTCTCTCAATGACCAAATCACTCGACCTCCAAAACGTCTTGCCTCTCTAACACTCATCACTGACATCGGAATACTACAATGACCCACTTCCCACTTCTCACTCGTTATCGTTATCGACCCCTTGATGGTTACTTCGACTCACCTGATGAATGTTCTGCTTTCCCATGACTGCTTATCGCACTTTACAACACCATCGAGACTCAATGCCTACTCTTCGTCACATTGCTCACAATGTAAACCTTTTCCTGCCAATCATGTCGAGATCCAAAAAAAGTATCACAAGAAGCCTTATGAGCTGGTCAGCAACATTGCAGATCATGCGAATGTGATGCTGAAACATCACTGTTTCTCTGCAAAATGATATTTGACTGCACGACTCATGTTCTGGACAGCTGTCAAGAATAATGGGTGTATCTCATGTTCTAGACGATGTTGACCACAGATGGGGAGGGACGCATAAGGGCAGTTCCACAGGGCGTGACAGTATCCGAGGAACAAATTTGTCCTCACGCCTGGTTGCTGCACTGGATGACACGAGTTACTGCACTTGACACAATTTACTTGGAAAGATCAGAATAGAAGACAAGTAGACAACCGAAAAGTATATTCACTATCACCACCACCACCATCCAAAGAGTCATCCAACAACCAACATACAAACAAAGAAGCGAAAAGTTATAAACACAAGAACTTTTTAATCCATGATCGGCCGTTAACCATCTCTTCCAGCTCCTTGTCAATGTCCATTCATACCATCAATGCCATCCATGCGATGAAGACTATCCACACTCAGTGCCTCCTCCTCCAACAACGCTTCCAAAGCATCATGCACCTCATCCTCCTGCACAATAACGTTACCCGTCCTCGCCGTGGACAAATAACTCATATTGAACGCCGCTCCCTCTCCCGCTCCACCATCATCTCCTAATCTTTCAAGTAACCTGCCAGCAACACCGCAAATAATACCCGTACTTTCCTCAGGGAGCTTGCGCAGATCAAACACGATGGCGAAATAAGTCTGGTCGTTTTGAAGTAGTATGCCTTCGCCGGACTCGGGGAAGTTGGAGAGGAGTTGTTGGTCGAGCGTGATGGAGACGGTGTCGGTCTGGGTCAGTGTGATGGACATGAAGCGGGGGTTTGTGAGTAGGCATCTGAATACGCCTAACATGATTGCATCGTGGACGTCGTTGCTGTCACTGCGATAGCCTGCACATGTCCTCAGCTCTAACGTCTCGTCTACCAGCGGTAAGATGTCATTTCGATGCAGTGTGCTGAACGTCTTGGTTTGCCATTCTGCGACCGTGGCTGGAGGGGGTGTACCGGGAGGTTGAGAGTCGAGAGAGGAAGAGGAGCTGCTGTTGCGGTTGTGGGAGTGGAGAGGTGAGGAGATGTTGGTCATGTTTGCGCCATGGCCGTTGGAGATGGGCTCGAAGGCGAAACCACGTTCTTCCAAGGCAGAGATGACAGTGGATTTTGAGTTGTAGGGGACGAGGACGAAGTCACTGTAGTAGCTGGTGATGAAGAAGATGGAACTGGGCTTGTTAGCTTGTGATACCCGAGAACGTTGGATTGTTGTACTCACATTCCGGCGAGCGCAAGAGGTGCAGTGAGGTCTAGCACTCTTTGTCCGGCTTCCATACCTTCGCCTCCGACTTGTATGACGACAAAATCATCATTGCTGATAATAACAGCTTGCTTTGCTTTCGCGTCCAGTCTCTCAATCAAGGGTCTGAACAGCTCGTCGACCAACGGCCGAGGGCAGACAACCGAACACTCGATGGTCGTGACCGAGATGTTGGTAAAGGCGTTGGGGTATGCCCACTTCCTACGTGGGAGACCGTCCACCTCATCTGTGCTGTCCGACAGCGTCAAGAGACGTAGAATAGGCTGGATAAAGTGAGGGTATAAGTGTAATGGTATGTGCACGATTGCTAGTTTGGTTTCCTGTACAAGGGGACCGAGGTCAGTACAGGCATAGATGGATGGCCAACAATGAGAAGAAGAACAAATGACCATTCTGTTGTACGGGAATTCAAAACTAATGTGTATAGACCCCTGAATCTACCAAACCAGACAGAGGAGCCAAACGCAAGTAGTCCCGTATAAAAGAGTGAGCATTTCCGAGGAACATCAAGACTTTTACGTACCAGAAATTGGACCTGAGCATTTAGGAGTACCATGGAGTGATCCATCATGGTGGAAATCCCGACTGCGGGGTCGAGATGTGTGGAGCGGTTTGCTGCTGCCTCTGCGACGTACACAGAAGAAGCAAGCTTCCGAGACCAAAGGGTTAGTGTGAAACAACGATTGACGTAGTTTGTGGATGGTGTTGAAAATGTCGATATCAAAGTAAAAGGCTCAGCGGTTGATGTGTTCCTGTCCGGCGGGCCAATGAGAATAATCGTTTTTGAAGTTCATAATCCGAGTCCAAAGGTCAAGTAGAAGGCGAGTCTGGGGATGTCCCCGAGTTAAGGAAGTAAAGGTGATCGAGGGGAAGAAGCGTGGACCGTGGAGATTTCAAAGAATAGAGAGGAGGAGCTCAAGGTATATATAACACGGACCGGTATAAAGCGGAGAAGAAGACGTCTTCACGAGAGTTGGTCCTTGCTGTCCGGTACTTTGCTAGCTTGGAGTACTCGTATAGAAGAGACGACGGGTTCGAGGATCCTGCAAGTCTAAAAGTCAAGTTTCGAGTGTCACGACCTCCAATGTCGCAAAGCTGTCCTGCGGCTCGAGTCAATGCTTTCAAGGAACCTGACGAAAGCGCGGGGGTGTGCTGGTGATTGTATGTGCGTGATCGAGCGGATCAATATGCGTGACCAGATGAAGTCGCAACCGATAGGACGTGGGGGTGTGAAGCAGAATTCCTGCTTGCACCGGATTGGCCTGAATTAATCGCTGCACGCGCGCAAGCTCCGATAGCGTGGGATTGGTGAAGATGGTGATGGCTCCTGTAGACAGCGAAAAAAGATTTGAGAAATGTCAGAGACGATCTTTTGCGTGACTTGTCGGGGACCGCCGACACGAACAAAGAGACGTGAAAAAGGAAGCCTCGATTGCGGCGGATGCGGCTACCTCTATTCTAATATGCGATCACAATGAGGATTACAGAATAGGTGGAGGCTGGCAAAAAAAGTGTGTTATCTTTCTTTACTATTTCTTTTACATTCGGCGTGACTCATGAGGGTGAGGACGGAGTTGTGTCGATGAGTTGTTTGGCTTGCCCTCGCCAAATCTCCGTTTCTTGCCGGGCGCGACGAGGGACGAGGCTCCACCAAGCTCTCAACCGTCGGGAGTTTCTTTCCCCTCAGGAACCACTTGCTCTCGATCGACTCTCGCGCAACACTGTGAATCCCTCGCGCATCGACAAGGGTGCTTGCTGCGCGTGCATTGAAGCTTGAGACAGCGTGAAGCCAAGCGAAATGCTTGCTCGCAGCTCAGCTGCCATCCCACGCAGAACGCGACTGCATGATTCGCACTTCAACAGCAGCGTCAACATCGCATATCTTGCCCTTCCCCACCTTACCCTGGAGTTTCGTGTTGTTTTTAGCGGCAGCGGCAGCAACAGAGCCACGGGTCTTCAGGTTTCTGCAGGTTATGCGCCACCAGATATGGCCTGGTGACTTTGGATTTTGTACCTGCTCAACACCTTCAGCAGAATTGTTCCGATTCGCCTGATGTCGGCTTTTGCAATCTGGAAGCCAGATCCCGCTCTCGCCTGGCCTCAAATTATCTTTCTAGATCGCAATGGCTTGCGGATGACGGACATTGAGGCGCGTCCTTGTGTGTCTGTTGTTCATGCGAAAAGACATCCCACTCACGAGTCGCACCCCTGGGTCGTTCCCGCCGGTTGATTTGCATGCACGCCGCACGGTGGCTGTTCGGCTCTCTGCTGCACGGGCTCATCCTTGACGACATGCCTCCGCGTGGCTCTTATCTCTTGCGCCATGTATAGTACGCAATGCCATTTGATAAGCGGCAGTAAGCTCGACTGCAAGCGCCATCAACTGTGTGAGTGGAGAAGAGACGAGGAGAATCCTACGCTGAATATGATCAGTCAATCTTCAATCAAAAGTACAAAATCCATGGCTTGAATCTGATATTGCTTTCGATATCGTGGCGCATTGCCAGATGACCCTGTCTGCTTCTTGGCCTCTTTGCCGTACAGGATGTTCAGGTACGCAGAAGCTCTTCATCAATTCCTTTTTGCTTGGGCAACGCCACACATCAATCATCGCGCATGCGCACTGCAAGAAAGTCGAGTGTAAAGAGGGGTGCATGCATGGCGCAGCGACGAGTGGGGTAGTCAATCAGAACTCCTGCTGCCTCAAGACAGCTGGGACGCTCGGCAGCCAGGGGCCGCTCCAGCGGGCCAGGAGCTCTAATGATCATTCATTATACTAAAGAGGACAAACTCGCATTCTTCAACCGTCAGAAGGACATGGCGAATCACACAAACCTGGCGATCATCGTGTGTCATCCCACGTGAGAGGTACCTGTGGTACATCACTTCTCATCGGCCATCGGGAATGTTAGAGGTGACCTCCGTAACGACTACGCTTCCGTCGTGATACAACAGAGTCTCTTGAAGACGCTAGATACGACCGGCGTTTGTCGTCGGGTCGCTAGTTCTCCGCTGTCACGCCGTGTAGCAGAGCGTCGGACTTCTCGATGTCATGATTTCAGCATCGGCTTCCTATCTTTCGTCAAGCGAGCTCAGCTTGTTAGGCCGTTTGCTCCCGACTAGCACTCTGCGAGCGGAGTCTCTTCGCAATCTGCTGAGTTACGAGGTTCGTCGGTAGACATCGCATGAGTGTTCTCTACGAGAGATGCACGTTCGACACATGCAAATTCTAGCAGCGCCATCTCAGAAGGAGATTCTTAAGAGATCTGTGTGAACAATGACCTCCTGGAAATCTTGCTGGCATTCTGTCGAAAGCGGCGCGGCAGATCCTCTTCCAAAATGCTCACTTTTGGAAGTGAAGCGATATGTCGATGTTCCTCGCCTCTTACGATAGTCTGTCCGAGATACAATAGAATTGTCTCGCTCAAAAGTAGGAAGTGAGTATGACTTGATCGAGACTCATAACCATCCAGAATGTGAGTCGAACAATAGCAGAAATAGAGTGAGGTTGTCCACAAGTTCCATCAATTCCTTCATGCACGAGGTGAACCATAGCTTCTCTCGATTTGAAAGAGTTCACTTTTGCCTGACTCTCTACCTTCTCTTCAAGATTCATCGACCTCGAGCCTTTTGTCCTCTCAAGCCGCACTATTTATGTTACCCTTTCTATCCAGTCCGATACTGCATCACAAGGTTGTTATGTTCCCTTTACTGCTCGAGCTACGAACAAAGTTGCTGACAGAAGCGAGACCAGAACCATGTGCAGCCGTGCTCCCCACCCCACAGCCTTGCGCACCAAGAAGAAGCAAGGCTTCAGACAACCTCCTGGTTTGAACCTGCTCAAGTCTACTCCGCTTATTCGTTCTTCTCCTCAATTTCTCAACATGGACGGCATGGGAGACGTGTGGGACTTGGGAGGCTATGGCGACAAGGCACTTCAACCCGGCACAGACATTGAGCCTGACACAGGTGGTCAGCTTGACAAAGATGTCATGGACGACTCCGATGATGGCGACGGTCCTGACGACCTGGACGAAGTGAGGCACATCTCATACACTGCAGGACTCCGCACAAAGGCTTTCCAATCCGAGAAGGTTCGTCTGGCCAAGAAGTTTCTCCGCGAACTCGATGATGAGATCACTGGAGGCGAGCTTAGCAGAATGACAAGCTCTTCTGGTGGCATCAAGATCGTCTGGAACAAGAGATACTCCAAGAAGGCTGGCAATGCTAGCACAAAGGTCACTCGCGGCGTGGTGACATACAGCGCCACAATCAGCTTGTCCGAGAAGTTCCTCACCAACAGAACCCGCCTACTCAACACTCTCGCCCACGAGTTCTATCACGTTGCAGACAACTTCATCAGCAACAAGCATGGCCATGGTACATCGTTCGAGTCATGGGGTCGCAAGTGCACCCAGGCTTTCGGACACCGCGGCATTGGCAGGATCGAGACTTACCACAAGTACGACATGGAGTTCGATTACATCTGGACTTGCACCAACGACGATTGCGGCAAGGAGTTTGGTCGTCATTCCAAGAGCATTGATCCAGACAAGGTTCTCTGTGATGACTGTGGTGGTGCTATAGTACAGACGAACCCTATCGCTAGAGCTCTTCGCAACCGCCGCGACTGGAAGGGAGGCAATCTCTAAGTCGCATCGAGAACGTTCTCTGTCGCATAGACAATGAAGGCACGGTATAATTCTGCGTAGCATCAAGACAAACAGCACCCGTAAGCATTAACAGCATCGACTCATCTGCCCTCCGCTAACAGCAGAAGGAGTGCGTAAATCACCTCCCTTCGTAAGCTTAGCATCCATCGAAACAACATTTACAATCAAAGCACAACATGGAAGTATCGGCGAATATTCATTAGACTGTCACCCTGGAGGTCATCAAGAACAGCAACATGCCGCCGATACAAATCGAGGAGGGAAATTCAAGAAGAAGAAGAAGGAGAAGGGGAAAATCCCAACATCAAGTACATCCCAACACAGCACATATCAAACACGAAGAAGTCAAAAGCAGGACTTCTGGCCTCAAACCAGAGATATCAAGTATGGGCGGATAAATATATTATAATCCGACAGCACAATTCGATGGAGCTGGGCCGTCGTTGTTGCCATTTCACGATGGTTGTGTATCTTTGTGTAGTGTTGTTGTGGCGAAAGAAGACAGGGGCTTTTTGGAGTTTCGTTTGTCTCCGCCCTCTGGTTCCCATAACGAAGTATGCTTGGCCATCCTCCCTGTGCTAGCTGTGCTTTGGATGAGCTTTACATGGCAACTCGGTCCTGAACGAAAACAGAGTGCCGTCTACCATGCTATTGGTGCCCCGGTGAAATCGATGATAAACGAGTAATAACGCATCTCTGCTAGTTCACAATGTCATACATCTCTGCAGCCAATAGAGGATCGATAGACCAATAATTGTCTAGTGATTGATCTTTGACATGCCCAACTCTTGCCTGCTTATGCATGGGATGCCGGGTAACTTATTGTGTTCTTCCGGTTGAGAAGTTTTGATGATCGATATGATTCATATACAAGCAGAGCAAACACGTGCAGCCGCTAATAACGTGGTAGCAAAAAGGCAAAAGAAGATGTCGCAGCCGTGAATCGAACACGGGGCTCGTGCATGGCAAGCACGAATTTTACCACTAAACCACTGCGACTTGTATGATCATCACGTGATGTGTCGTGCTTGCGCTTGAGGCTACAAGACCAAATCACAAACGCTAGATTTCAGTTCCATGTCCAAGGCGATATGAAGTTAATAGATGCTCGATATATCAATTCTACCTATGTTTTACAGATCTCCATCCCAGAAGTTGGCAATTCCCGCAAGATCGTCTGCATTGATGAGTGTGGCACCCTCGTTGTAAAGCAGACGCCAAATGGCATTTCTGTTACCAATAGGCCAGTTGGGAGTTTCCTGAGCAGAGATGTCAGTGTGATTTTCAAGTACGACAAGATGAGCATGACTTACCCAATAACGTGTGCCAATGCCTCTCGCACTGGCAGACGCAATCTGTCCGCGCAGCTTGGCCAATGCAGTTTCATTGAGCTTGCCGTCCCTAGGCCATCCGAATGAAGCCTTGAAACTGGTGCTGGCAATAGGGCTAAGGAATTGAGTAATGTTGGTGTTTGCCGTGCCATTCAAGGTCGACAAGGGTCCATCGAAGAAGTAGTCACGCTCATTCAGGCTCTCGACTTGTGCCCTGGGAGTGTTACCAGTTCCGATGACTGTAACAGTGCCATTGGTAATTCCGGTTCCGTTGTACTTGGTAAGCCAGCCACCAGCGCGAAGAGGTTCGAGCGCACGGACGACGTAGGGCCAGGTAGAAGGACCATCGGTCTTTACGTCGACCCAAAGGTAGAGAGTTTGGCCAGCGTCCGTATCGAAGACGCCATTCTTCGTAGGTGCAGTTACGACAGGAGAGCTGGGGTTCTGCTTCTTGAGAACAGAAAGAATGGGTTGAATATAGAGAGAGTCAAAAGTGCGGGCGTGTGTAAGTGCAGATTGCTCATGGCCAACCTGAGATGTATGAGTAGGCGTTCGCAGAAGTATGAGACGATTGCTGCTATGCAGGCAATTGGATCTCATCAACAATTACTTACATATAGCGTGCCATTATATAACCAAACATCAGCTTCGACTGAGATTACTCCATTCGAGAGAGCGCTGTAAAATGGCTTGGGTCTCCAATAATCGTTGTGAGAATGTACGGTCTTGGGCATAATGCCTTGAGTGAAATCTGTTGGGTATGTATATAGGTCATTGTTGTTCGTAGCAAGGACACCCTGAATTGGCTGGGATAGAGGAATGTCTGACTGGCCAAGAGCGAAGGGGGCCGCCAGAAGCCATAGTGTGGCGAGCATGATTGATAGCGATAGTAAAACGATCAATGAAATCTTCGCGAAACGAGACATAATCAAGAGGAAGTAGTTTGCATCTTATATCGCCATACGGCGTCGAGATGGACGGGAAGAACGATGGGAAGGTGAATTGACCAGGCGTATGACGCTTTCTCGAGGAAAGACGTGCTCGGAGGTTCCTGCTGCAGCCAATGACAGTCTCCACGTGCCTGGCAAGGAAGGAGCACCGACAAGTGTGAGACCCGACGTGGCTGAGGGTTTGATTCGTTTGACTGCCACGGGTCTGAAGAAACGGCTTTGAGTGGAACAAACCACGAAGCGTCGGCTTGCTCGGCTGTCGATCATAGACTCGAAAACCACTTCGACCCATGCCTTGCAATTTTCTTGCACGTACCCTTGTGACTGCTTCGAATCGCAAGTATGAATTAGCATAGTAGTGCTGGTATCCCTAGATGCGACTCGCGAGAGACCCATTCGGATCGATATGTAGTCGGGGACTCTGTGTGCAATTGTTTCCGATCGCGACGAGATAGCCCGGGTTGCCTTCGGATACTGACACTTGTCATGGCTTTCAGTCAATGTCGGAATTATTGGGTCCTCCGAGCACAGTCGCTACACCTCACGAGGTTTGTTCTTGCCAAGCTGCCTTTTTGAAGCAATAGTTGTTTTCGACTCTGTCTATTGTACCGCACACCGTTGTGAGACTCCCCGAGTCCTTGACCTCGAAGAAGAGCCTATGACGTAGTGGTAGATGAATCCAGCTGAATGTCCCGAAGACCACATTCTCGATGAGGCATAAACTCTTGAATATAAGTAGAGATTGACTTGATCTTCAGGTGACCTTATACACGTCGAATATATCTCATGAGACTCTGGTACTTGTTGTCGCAAAGTTGAGCCATTCTTGTTGCTTCCAGTCGCATCCGAGTCATTCCATGCCATCGACTGCTTTGCACATGACTAGTGAAGATCAACAACTTCCGCATCTGGATAGCAACGGCCCGAGGTGTCGGAAGATACCAAAGGAAACAACGAAGGTACGAGTAGCGATGTCGAGATATGTGTGAAATTGGAGAAGGAACATGTGCTCACTTCGAAGAGTACACAAACAGATAGCATCAATCACAAGTCGATCATCAAGCTCAAACAAAGAAGTCGAAGGCGAAATTGCAGCTTCGGGCACATTAGATTGATCCACGACGACGCCAAAAGTTTGCCAGTGCGGGCAGTCACAGACACAGCGCTTTCCCGACAAGATTCTCTGCGACAACTGTATACACATGTCCTTGTCTAGCACTATGCTCGATGGAGGGACTTGTTAAATCCATCGGGGGAGGGTTCAAGCGAACCATCAGCACACTTATCGGCAACGACTCGAACACCAAGGTGGGATGATATGGACGTCAGTGAAGTGACGGCATGAATGCTGACTCGAACGTCGGACAGGGCGATGCTCATGAAAGCGAAGACACCAACACACATTCGACACATCAACTTTCGCCAACGAGGTAGATCACCCCCGATAATCTTGTCGACCCGCGCAATCTGACAAAGTTTCGACAGCCCAGACAGCCAGCCCCGATACAAACGTGCACGCACGCAATACGATACCGATCCAAGACGAATCGCGTCCCCGAGACAGTATGCCACATTTGGAGGAAGAGAGCTGCACAGAATCTGACCATATCTTGTCAGCCCAGAGGAACGCCCACGAGCCAGACAAGCGCACAACCAACCCAGTCCTCACCAAGAACCTGTCGCATCACCGATAGAGTATGCCACATCCACTTCTCCCGGACATGCACCATCTGATAGTCTTCTAGTCGCCCAGAAGGAGAGCCCAGAGCCGGACAACCAAGTGCTAGCCAAAGAAGAGGCCTTTCGCCAACAGAGTAGGCCGTCCCGGGTCCCCGTCGAGCCACGTTATCTTATCATATCCCAGGCACTTGGAACAACGGCGTCGAACTGCACAGTCACGCACACGATTGACTGCTGGAGAGAGGCAAGTCCCTTCGCGAGCAGACTCGAATACCCGGGCACCCGTCGAACTACATGATTTGACTTGTGTTTCAATAGCTTTCAGAGCAGCCAGCGAGCCACAAACCAAGGCAGGAAGCCAAGTGCCGATGAAATCAGACTGTTTCCAGGAACATATCCGTACGCGACTCCGACTGTTACCCGAGAGCCGCGACGACTGACACCCTCCAGCCAAACAGAAGATTCCAATCCCATCCACGTGCCCAAGGAAGATTGGATCAGCATGAACAACACAAGAAGAAAGCCCTTAGGCAGTAAGATCAAGCCAGCAAACACCCTGAATCGAGCAGGCCCGGGTGCAAGTTCTCTATCGACATACAGCTCTCGTGGGATGAACGTTGAAGAGCCGTCCATTAAACGCCAAAAGACAAGCCACGGCGAATCCGACGAAGACTTTTTCAACCGCAGCGTACAGGAACAACCATCGGCCACATTCGGAAGACAGTCAAGCATCACAAGTCTCAACAGTCAAAGCCAGGAGGCTTCCAGTCAGCGATCCAACGCTTTCCAGCACAACGAGTCCCGGAATGTGTACGGGGTCCTGAATGTGAACAGGAAGAAAGCGCGCAAGTCCAAGGCTAGTGCAACGCAAGCAAGCTCGCCTTTCTTCCACGGCACCGATGACGATCCAGTCACCGTAGAAGACGACGATGACCTTCAAATCGTCGGCGAACAGACTGCCACACCTCGATCAGCCCGCAAGGTAGCCACCAGACAGATGCCTCTTCCGAACGCAGCTCAGATTACCTCGAACCAAGTCCGCTCCAACAACACCCGAGATACCATCGAAGTCGACAGTGCGTTTCATAGAAACCACAGGGCAGAGGAGAAGCGGAAATCCGCACTAACGCTAGACCACGTTGAGATCCTGGTACAGCCGCGCAAGGCCTCTGTCGCGACACCAGTGAAACGCAACTTGTCTCCGCGTATGGGTGAGAGCTTTGTGAGAGATCGAGGAGCATCCCCGGCGCCGCAACAGAATCAAGCAAAAATCAGGGAAAAGATGCAGTCAACATCGAACACCACTCATTTAGTCCAACCTCGACAAGTTGATGTAGAGTCAAGCGAAGACGAGTTATCTCGAGAACCCGCCGCTTCAAAGTCAGCGCGAAGGTCTGGTCGTGCCAAGCGGTCACCATCTCCAGATCATATAATTGCTTCAGAGTTCTTCGCTAGCGGCCGGGAAAAGGCTGCAGGCCCTGGAGCCATCGACATTCCTCTATCATACCTTCGGATGAAGGGTGGTAATTGGAAGAACGTGCACCTTCTTTACTCCTATCGATACAAGATCATTCAGTTTACTCAGAACGACGAAAACCTTCACAGCGATGCAAGGATGATTCAGCTAGGAAGTCAACACGCACATAGAGTCATCTGCAGTGTCGAGAGCTCAAACGGTATCATTTTGATCGGAGCCATCGGAAACGCAACAGCCGGTCGGATATGGCTGGCACTCGCCAACGCAAAAGACCTTGACAGGTTCATAGAGGCCATCAAGCACATGAACGAGAAATGCAACGTCAAGCAATACGATGAGTAAGCATCTTCGTCCTCTTTCGACCTTCAACGCTAACAATCTTACAGGCGTCAATTTGAAAACGCTCGTGATTCTACTGAAACGTTCCTCACCCCAGTCAGTGACACAGATCATCCGAAGTTGCAAGCCATGAAACTTCGCCAAGGCATAGTCTCCAAGCCTATGACCGAGCGAGAGCGTAACATAGCCATGCAGAAGGGTACTCTGCTTCCCGAGTCCGATGATCGATCGCCGACACCAAGAAAGACTCGAATGAGATCGGAATTCACCAATCGACCTGCTACGGACAATGCTGTGGACTATTCATTGCCACCACCAACACCCCGCGCCGAGCGAGTCACAACTACTAGAAGCAGTCAACGACTACAGACCAAAGTTGGTGGCAAGGCCGCACAACCCTCAGAGCCAGAGCTTGTTAGATGGACCCACGTAAATGGCATCCCTGATTGGGACGGACCTTTAACCTATCCTTTCACTGGAACAAACAGGACTACGGTGGATGCTGAAGACATTGCGCGCCTGGATGACGGAGAGCTGCTCAACGACAACCTCATCTCATTCTGTCTGCGAGACATGGAGGAAAACAACCCAGAGCTAAAGGACAAAGCACACATCTTCAACAGCTTTTTCTACGAACGTCTCACCACTCTGGGAACGGGGAAGAAGGGGTTCAACTACGAGGCTGTCAGTAGATGGACAAGAACCAAGGATCTATTCAGCCTGCCTTTTGTTGCTGTACCAATCAACACACAATTCCACTGGTTTTTGGTCATCATCTGCAATCTCGATCAACTGGAACGCAAACTTTCATTGGACGGGCTGGAGAACGATCAAGAAGAGAAACCCGAGTCCGAGTCATCGTTAACTGCTCAGGAGCCCGCGCAGTCTCAATCAACAGTGCAAAATGAGATTGAGATTCCAGAATCCCCACAAGAGCCCAAGGACATCGATCTCTCGCAGGGAGTAAAACGCATCTCTTTAGATGCATCTCAGGATCAAGAGGGGGAACTCCCCGCTGCTAGCAAGTTGAAGGCAACACAACGCAGAGTGAAAAAACAGGGTCCCCCACCACAGAAGATAGACCCGGCCACGTACGTTCTGACACCTAACATTTATCCAGTGCACGAGAACTAACCAAAAATAGTCCCGCGCTTCTCCTGCTTGATTCTCTGGGCGGCTCCCATCCCCAAGAGATCAGAAATCTCAAGCAATACGCTGTTCACGAAGGCCGTGAAAAGCGAGGTCTGGAATTCGAGTACACCGAACTCAAAGGCATGACGGCTCGCGGCCTCCCCCAGCAGACGAACTTTTGTGATTGTGGTGTTTACCTGATTGGGTATATGGAGGCTTTCCTCCGCGATCCTCATGGGTTCGCCCGTAAGGTCATGTCTCGAGAGCTTGATCACAACAACGATTTTGCCGACTTCGACCCTTCGAAGAAAAGAGCAGAGATTCGAGAAAGACTCATCAAGCTTCACGAAGAGCAGACTCTTGAGAAGAAGCGAAAGAAGAAAGAGACTCACCTTGCGAAGATGGCAGCGAAGCGAAACAGCGAGACCAAGAGCGCAGCTGTCACTCCTGCGCAGATGAGTTCACCCATGAAACCTCCAGCGGCATACGACAACTCCAGAATGGTTCAGAGCTCGCCCATGAAGCCGCGGCCGAAGCAGATACAGACGCAGAAATCAAGTCCTCCTGTTCCGCCGTCGACTGGTAAGACACCAGCAACAAGCGACCGCGATGCTGATGAGGATATGTTGTTCAATCCAGCGTTCGAACGTGGTAATTACGACAGCACGAGCACTGCACCCAGCAGTCGCGGCAGCCATAGTCATACTCAACATGACTTCGATAGCCGCAGCAACAATCAGCCCAGCAACATCAGATCAGGGCCATCGTTCATCGACGAGCTCAACCAGGCCATCCGGGAAGCCGGCCAGGTAGAGGAGATTGAGGAATAGGACCTATCACGGTAGTAATGCGTAAGCAAGCATGGACGAAACGTCGTCTACTTATTTTTTGGACCTCATGGAAATTACATATATCTTTGCTCCTCACACCCAAAGCTGGGATTACTTTTGCTGCAAAACACAAATATAACTTTTCTACTCTCATATCGTGTGTACTCGGGTCCCTAACACGAAACGCCTCGGGCACGTAACGTCGACTGCTAATCCTTGTAGTCGCAGAGTCGTGACGCTCTCGAAATCGATCGGTCGTGCTGTCATTCCGTGATATATATGTATGGCGAGGGAGTGGGAAGGTACAATGAGACGGGCGGATGCGACGAAAAAAACCGGGCTCGTGGCAATTTTCATAGATTTCCACACTGTATATGATTGGTATACTCGCTTTGGATGTATGCAGCACCGCACGACGGACATATATGAAGCATGGAAGCACCGAAAACATGTATCAAAGTCCTTTGGGCCACTATACATATCTATACCTTTGCACCTCTCTCAAACATATGAGTACAGTATGCTCAAAAACGTTGTGCATTTCTACCACTACAGTTTCCCTGTCACTGATTAAAGAGATAGCGAACATTGTTACCCAGCGAACGGAAATGGTCGGGTCTATGTCACAGGAGCAGCATGCCAGGTCACTGTACTCCATCCTTATCTTATAGCATCCCTCCGTCAGGGAGACCTTCTTTGATTTCTATCAACATGCAGAAGGCTTTGTGGACGGGGCGATTTGTCCGGTGAGATGATGGTTGAAGTTGGTGGAAGGTGGCTCTCACCGGACTCCATGGGAGGTTGTATTCAATTGTGCATTTTTACGTGGGTGTTTGGGAAGGGTACAGGGGAGCAGGGGAGCAGGGAGCAGTGAGATGGAATCACAATATTGAGCTCTCAGTGGACAGATTGAGGTTTATGAATTCAATTGTGCATTTTGATAGGGGAATAGGGAGGAAGACAAAGGTGGTGGGAGTCATGGTTTCTGTAATCTAGTGCATCTTGTGTATCATCATGTTTTCATGCCCTGCTTTCATGTCCTGCTTTCATGTCCTGCTTTCATGTCCTACTTCGTAATGGTCATTCGCTAAACAGCACTCTTGAGAGGCTCACCCTCATTGCCGGACTCTTGCTTGAGCTTCTCGTGCTCTTCTGCGAGTTTCTGGGCGATGTGGCCGTTGCCTCCTCTGCCTCCGGTAGGGTCGATGTTCTCGTCAGTCTTGACATCGTCGTCCCAGCCTTGCTCTGCGTATTTTCAGCTCTGATTTATGATCCAAGTGGAGCGTTTAGAACTCACCTTCAGGCTCGCCGCCAGCCCATCTGTGCAGCTTTTCCTTTCTGAATGTAGCATAGTCCCACTCTTTGTCCTCAAGACGCTCCTTATCATCGATCCAGATGTATGTCTGAGTTTCCATCTCTTCACCTTCAACATTGCCTTCTCCTGTGGCTTCATCTCCTTCTGTCTTGAGCAGACGCACGCGGACGGTCTTGAGTTCGTACTGGCTGCCTTCGAACATGTCGAGACGGTAGATGTCGCCATCGGTGAGGCCAGTGACATAGGTGCCGCGGACAGAGTGACCTTCACTGGGGATAACGCCGGGGTAGTCGCAGTGCTGGACGCGAGAACGCTTGTGGTTGTGGAGGATGGCGGGGGTCTGGGTGACGGTCTGGATGTTGTATTTGCTGACTGTGGAGGTGCCGAAGATGACTTGGAAGAGGACTTCCTTGGCCATTAATGTACCTAGTTAGATGTTGGTCACTGGCTCTCGGACTAACAGCAGGCACATGTGGGATTTATTACCATAGAAGAAGGCGGTACGGGAACCCATGCTGGTCTGGGCGCGCTTGATGCGATCGGCAAAGGAGTAATCCCAAACGGAATAGTCTTCTTCAGTCTCAGTGAAAGTGTCCGTCATTGCGCTTGACTTGAGAGATTCGGATTGATGTGTAAAGTGGGTTGCGATTGATGAGAGAATGTGGGAAGATGCACCTACCTTGATGTATATAGAAGGAGGTGATTGATCGATGGATCTAGAAGGTGCCACTGAGAGACAGCAAGCAGACCAATCCAAAGACACAAGGAACTACGATCAAAGAAAAGACCTACTGTGTTGTTCCTCAATTCATTGTTGACAGTGAGGTAGCTGCGACTGAAGCCTCTCCGTTATCGCCGCGATAAGCTTGCCCGCACATGTGGCTGCAGCTGTGGCTTCTTTGTCTGTGGCTGATAAATTGAGGCTCTGCTGAGTCTTGGTCAACGCAGGGTTCGTCGTAGGGCTGAAGACGATCTCGACTTCCAACAACGGGCAACCTTTCTCTAACGACCCCTGATAAATTTGCAAGACTTCGTGTCCTCCTTTCTTCTCTTGTGAATCTTTGCTCACGGCCACTTGTTCAGATCTTCATTCAAGAATTCAATGACGACCATCTGACGACCCTTCCTTCGACATTTTTCCAATCCCATCTTCTGACAACAATTGACGACAAGCTCTCCTGCCAAGCGCCGGTTTCTTGGACCCACGGATCGATTGGGATCGATTTGCTGAAACAAGCGCAATCATCTCAAAGCCTACGAGGAATCGGACAATAAAGCAGACTACCTCTTTCTCCTCAGAAAAGACTAGCTACTATGGGATTCATTTCTTGGCTGATCACGCATCTTGCGCCGGTCTTTCTTGCTACGTCGCCTGTCACCAGCTATGCCGATCAAATCTACTCGATTCATCGTTCGAGGTCGTCGGCCGGTTTCTCGCTCGACATACCCCTCATCATGCTGGTAGCGTCAATCTTGAAGTGAGTCAATTACCTGTCAATGTTAAGCTTAAACACCTCCTTCATCGAAGCTCGGTAACTCAACGCGACTCGCAGATTGTTTTACTGGCTTGGAGCGCGCTTCGATTTGTCTCTTCTCTTGCAAGCTGGTCTGATGGTGACTGTGCAATTGGTACTTCTGCGAGTCGCTTTGCAGAACCGCCCTCTTGCCAGCGCTGCCAGCAACATCCACCAGCCATTTGCAGGATCCAGGGAAGGCGACACTCATGTCAAACGACCTTTCGAGTTCTGGCAATGGAGACAAGCAAAGCCATACTGGATGTTCCTAGCATACTTCAGCGCTACTCTCTCGGTCTTGCAGATTCTGTTTGGTCGCTTGGACTCGTACGTCGCCCTGCAAGGTTACGTTGCTCTCGGGATTGAGGCAACGCTGCCCCTCCCGCAAATCTTGTCAAACCAGAGAAACCGTAGCTGCAAAGGCTTCCGTCTCAGTGTTCTTGCCAACTGGCTGTTGGGTGATGCCATGAAGATGTCGTTCTTCTTCCTCGCCGAGAGCACAATCCCTTGGTCGTTCAAACTATGTGGTATCTTTCAGGCATGCTGCGATTCTTACTTGGGTGTGCAGTACTTGATGTTCGGTGAGGGACCGGTCGATAGCATTGATGGTCTTGCAAAGGAGTTGAAGAATTTAAGTTGAGCTACGATCAGATGACGACAGCTTTCACGGACGAGAGCGACAGGCGCGTTGAGGCCAAGGCCTCGCAAGGTCTGGCATGGCGGACTCATTCGAAGGGGTTTTGACATGTGATACGCAATGTTGGATCATGAAACATAAAACATACAATGAAAGATTTCCTTTTCCATCAAACGGATATTCCCAACTACTCAGAGCATTTATGGCAGTATCGATTGGCCGTACGGTATATTTGCAAGGACGTAGGATCTTTTTCTACAGAGAAATGGACAGCTTTAGAAAACTAAAACTGTGTGCTGCAAAGGCTTCGACAATATGGATATCGTTGACCGGCGTTGTGCCTTCAATGATCTCAAACTCAATCCGTCCTAAGGTGCGTGTGCAAGGCTTTCACTCGCACACTCTCTCCGTGAAGCTCCACTGCGTGCACAGGCAAGCTTGTTAACTAAGCTTGGAGCTTCTCTCTCCTCCTCTTGAACCCTTCATTACGGTCATCATTGTACAGCAAAATGCAGCTCCCAGAGCATTCTTACCCTACGCCTGTTGATGGTGATGAGGCGGAGTGTGCTGATGTGGACTACTCAATTGATGTCCATCAACATGATACAGCCGAATTCCTGTCTGAATATTCAATGGATAGACGCTGGCATTCAGCTTCTAGTCTTCCTCCGCAGCCAGATCGAGGCGTAAGCTCGTTTGGCCCCTACACGACACCTCTAGTGTGGGATCAGCTGCCTGCTAGCACCACCAGGATCGACGGCTACCTAGAAGATTTCGGTTTTGGCCAGAGAGGCAACGTCGGTGCTTTTGATGTGCATTCAGGTCCAGGAGCTCGCGAGGTCAATGGATGGCCACGTCCTACTTCCAACGACTTGGCTTTCAGTGAATACACAAACCCACAGTCTGCCTATCCCGGAGTGATTCCTGGACTACTCTATGGTTCTTCCAGCGGGTGCTCCCCGAAGAACGTTTCGATGTACGAACCAGTCTGCAACAACGTGTTGATGGCTCAACATGGGTCCGCACCGGGTGATGGGAACAATTACTTTTCAGAGGCCGAGTTGAAGATTTTAGAGTACTCAACCATGATGACTGAGCAACAAGCTCAACACGATCAGGGTAAGATATATAAGAGAGGGTTTGAAGCATCTTGGTTAACGGCAGAGCAGTCTATCAGCATCCACAGCAGCAGTTCCTGGCAGCAGAGAGTTGGCCGAGGGCGGCGATCGCGCATGGACCAACAGGAGCGATTTCGGCCGCCAAGGCGCAAATCACGACAGACCACAATCTCTATCAATCAGATAAGATCCATCTTCCCTCATCTATCCTCGGTCATCCAAACCACTACTACAACATGACGTCCCTTGCATCTTCCCAACCACAAAACACCGGCTTCCAGTCCGGCTCTTCACCAGACGTTTCGCTTGCCCGGTTTCGGTCGGCTGACGGCGCTCATCCGACATTGAAGAGAAGCCTCGGCTCATTCGACGAGCAGTAAGTTGCGCCTTCCTCGAGTCAATCATCGTAGTCGCCATGGGGTAGTCCAAGGATACTGACATGATGGTTGCAGGTCGCCCGTCTCAGCAGCATCACCAGACGCACCTCCTGGCAAGGTGGCAATCCCGGCTCTACCGCCTCCAAAGCGACCTCGCAACGACTCGGCTGTCAACAATGGCCCGCTCAGCAAGGAAGTCAAGCTCATGGCTCGACCGAAGCCTGGCCGTAAGCCCATGAACGACCCAGACGACTCACAAGATAAGCGCAAGACACAGAATCGTGTCGCCCAACGAAACTTCAGGGATCGTCGCGCTCAGAAATGTGCCGAGCTCGAGGTTGCAAACAAAGAGTTGGACGACAGATATAACAGAGACATGCATGTAAAGAATGAGCAGCTCATGGCTCAAGGTGCCCGAATTGCACAACTGGAGGCCGAGAAGGCTCAGTCCGAAACCGAGAAGACTGCCCTTGCGCTCGAGAACGATAAGCTGAAGGTGCAACTGCAGCAGAGGGAGCTTGGTACGTCTTATATCTCTCAATTACCATCCCCTCATACCCGTCTATGCGTCATCATGTCGCGCTCATGTCGTCGTATCGACAAAACTTGCTCAAATCCCACGTTCAATCATACTGACTTACACTCAGATATCGCCAAGCTTCAGTCAGCCTCTTCTACTGCTCAATCACAGGTTTGTGTTTTGTCATCAACCACTCCATCTTGATGCTTTTGCTAACTTGATTACAGCGTTCCATGCTCGCGCCAAGCTCGGTGTCTTCTGTTCATCAAATCTTGACTCCACCCTCCGACAGCTACCATGATGAACTGGAGATGGATTTCACCAACCTGTACTCGAGAAGCAAGCCATCTGTCTTCACAGTAGATCCAGAAGAGCACTGCGGCTTCTGTAGCGATGTGGAGAACTGCATTTGCCGCCAGCAAGAAGAACTCAACAAGAGCCTCCCTCCTATTGACTCATCGCGTGCTACTTCACAACCCAAATTGCCCATCGACGTCTCTACCCCAAGCTTTCTCGAGGCTCCGACAAACGCCTCCGGTCCAGGCACTTGCGATATGTGTCTAGCTGATCCCGAGAAAGCAAGGCAGTGCAGAGAACTCGCCGAAGCTACTGGCCTTGATGAAAAGAACAAGCCCATCGGCACTGTAACTCTTCGACGACTCAAGGATCTTGATACGGCAAAGCACAGTGCGCGAACCTCATGCTCTGACTTCTTCCAACTTGCACAGCAGAAGAATGTCAAGCTTGGTCCCGCCGACTACAAGCCCATCAAGCATGTCTACCGCTATCAACACCCCGATGGCCGACCTGAGCATTCTCCTTACATGGAGATGGACGCTCAGGACGCTGCCCATGCATTGGCTGCCCTCTCAAGGCAGGATACGAGGTCTGGCATGGACCGTCATGCTTGATTACGCTAATATTGTTCATGATCAACGTTTACACGATAGATTGTTGGCGGCGTTTCTGGGATGTTTGTGTTCTTTCGCTATCCACAGGAGTTTATCGGGTCCGGCTGTCTCAATACTGCTTTCGTCAGGCTTCCGCCTTTGATCACATCGTTTTTCCTCTCGATGTCAGATTATGCTTTCTTGTCTATTGCTTTTTCCAACTAGTGTCTATATCACGTCGAATCAAAAGCTCTCAAATCTAGATGAAGGCTGTGCAACGCATGGCACTTGCTCGACACAGGGACTGATACTCAAAGTCAACCATCAAGGTACACGTTCTTGTCTCTCGACGTCGCAACCGAGACTCAAATGGCCGTCTACCATTTCATCCAACCTTGGACGTCTCATCTCGACGTACCAAGTTGTTGGGAACAGTGAGATCTTCGGCGCCAAGTACACATTCGATCACACTCCATGATTTTCTCATCGAGACTTGCTGTGCATCAAAGCTCGCTCGAGAAAGCAAAATGTACCCCAAGCAGAGATTTGACCATCCGAACCACTCTCTTCCGCAGACGGAGCTAACAAACGTGCAGGAAACTTGAGCGCATTTCTGCTAGCCGAGCATTTCGAGTCACGCACACCGCCTACGATGCTTCTGGATTCGTCAATATGGAGGGTTTTCAACATTGACAGGCCAGTGGTCTGTTCTCAGTCTGAAGTTACCGATGTAGGTTCTGCGGCTCCGTGTGTACATCCTTTGGTGTTTCGCTTACCACGTGGGACTGACAAACTCTCTGGACTGTTAACTTTATTGGGAAGGTGCAACCACACGATCTTCATCTCGCATCTCTGATAGAGAGGCTTGGTATCAGGCAATCACAATCCCGCCTCCACATATCGAGGCTTGGGTGTACCAAAGGTTGATTCCTTGATGCCCCATCACTCGCCTCCGAACTCAGCACGCCCGATTGATGACCACGATCGTTTCTGACACGTCTGCCTTGAAACTGGCACTCCTGTCAGCTAGTCTCTACCGTGATTCATTTGAACTCACTGTCTCAGTTATACGGTGGAAAAGTCCAACATGAACTATCGTTCCATAGCATGCTCCAACCCAGGGCCCACGTCAACCAAAGGATCACACTCATCTCACAGTCCCTTTTTCTCCTCGCACGCCATCATCAGCCAGCGCTTCAAAGGCAGCAGGCGAGAAACACCTGATACCATGACATGACTTTAAGGATGATCATCTATTTCTTCCCGTCCCTATTGGATGATTCAGAAAGTGACGGGAACCCGTGTCGTGCTGGAGAAAGAGCAAGTTAGGATATACAGGAGGCAGGTACGATGCACCTCGTACTTCGTATTCTTTTAGGTATTTCTGGGTTTCCTCTGACACTGCTTTGTTCCTTTTCATAGCTCTTGAAATGAGAAGTCCCTCTCAATCTCGCCGTCTTTCCCTGTGGAAGGCCGAGTCTTTGACAAACACCGGTCTTTCCCTTCTCCTTCCATCTTCTCCATCGTCGAGAGTATCCTTTATGATCACGTCAGAATGCTAAGAAAAATTCACCTTACTAGATCTCATCTTGGAAACACATACTGCTCTTGTCCCTCCAGCATAGTTTCGACGCAATACCAAGTCATCGGAATGCAAAAGGATTCCATGTAGTCTGATATATCCATGGACAAAGCTTTGCTGACATGACAGAAACCCCTTCCCTTTTATGCTCCCGGGACAATGACCGTCGTCATATACATTCATCACGATGCGCAACCCCATATCGTCAATTTACGATGGCTATTGGAGCCCTCCCAATCTGTTTTCCCGTCGTCGTCTCCACACTCGACTGTCAAAAAGCACGATGCTTCGTCGTCCATATAAAATGGCCGTTCAGTGTGTACTACCATAACCAACACAATGTCAAGTGTTGGACACAAGAGTTCTGGCTACTCTGCTCTTACTAACAGCAGAACATCGGCCGTCCACAGGAAGCGGCAGAGAGCAGGGTCAGTAATCCGTATAAAAGACGCAAAGACTTTTTCAGTCGATACAAAAGGTGCTAGAGGTACAGAAGCAATGCAGCATGTTGTTCTGAAATAAAGGTCTAGTACGGGCACATGGTAGATCTTTGTCAAAGATAGGGGTAACAGACTTGGAAAGCGAGGTCAGGATAAGTGACAAGGACACAACGATCCCTGAGGTCAATTAAAAGCTTGCTAAACGTACTGAAGCAATGCAACATATCGTGTTGAATCAGGATACGAATATGGGGATGTATCAATATGTATAGAAACGTGTTGGTAAAGGGGGGATAGCAAATCGGGTCTCGAACGCACAAGGGCGCTTTCTGCGGACAAATTGCATCAACACAAATCTTTCTTGCATTTTCACAGGGGTACAAGCATAGTGATCTAAGCCGGAGAGGGCGATATAACAGGAGAAAACATAGGGATACTGCGGTCAAGACAAGGGGGTTTGCTCTATCCCAGGCTTCAACTGCAGGAATACAAACCCTCGTGCCTATGCGCATGAACAGGGAACTACATGGTCATGGGTAGTGGGTACACTTCTCACACGTCTGAATTTCGGGTACCGGATGTTCGAAGGTGGGTCGCAGAGTCGGCGTCCGATTTGCGAGAGAGGGCAGGACGACACACTTGAAGTTGTCTCCCATTGCTCTTCCGAGCTACAAGCTCTTCGTCCGTCAGATGGATGAGAAAGAGAAGTGGCTGAGGCGAAGGTAGAGGCTTTATAGGTGTTATGGAGTGATATTCTGCCATGGTTGACTCTATGGTTCATTTGTTGGTTGATCTCGAGGACCGAGCGCTGCGGCTGAGTAGCATGTCAGAATGCAGAGTGATTTTGTGAACTTCTGGAGGGTCCATAGAGAGCCACGAGAGAGAAAGGCAGAGAAGTTAGGTTGATTGCGTATGGTTGAAAGATGGGAATATAATGGTTGTGTTAATACAGAAGAGGAAGATTTATATACAAACTTGGCCTGGGATATTTTGGGTGTGCTGTAGCATCTGTACAGCAATTCGATGTGGCGTCTATTTCTTAGCGAAATCGCTGGCTTGAAGGTTCCTGGTCATGGTAGGGAGCTTGACGACCAAGCCATCCAGTTCCTTGGACATCTTGACCTGGCAACCCAGACGACTTGTTTCGGTCAAACCGAAGGCCAAGTCGAGCATGTCGTTCTCATCATCATCGGGCTCCTCCATCTTGTCAAACATGTCCGGGTCCGAGACGATAACGTGGCAGGTCGAACAGGCGCATGAGCCGCCGCATGCGCCCTCCATTTCGAGATCATTGGCTTGTGCTGCGAGGTGTTAGTCGGATGAAAGGTCTCGCGGAATTGTGTCTAGCAACACACCGATATCGAGAAGGTTGTCGCCGTCGGCTACTTCATAGGTGTACTCGTCGCCATCCTTGTCGATAAAAGTGACCTTGCGCTCCTCGCCGGGCTTGGGAGGGTCCAAATGGGCGTGCAAGAGAGATGAAGAGGAAGAGAAGGGCCGCCTTGAGGGAAAAATTGTGGCGGAAGCGACCGAGAGACGACTAGATTGACATGATGATTGCGGGATGGCGGATCTAAGCGGCGACGAGGTCGAAACGGTTGAGCGCAGCGAGCGCTGTATTAATCTGACGGCAGATCTGGAAGCGGCGACGGACATTTTGTGGTGGAGGAAGGTGCTATGCGAGACGATAGACAGGAAAGGAAAGAAGCCAAAAGATGGCAATGTCAATGACGGAAACGCGGTGGAAAAGTGGTCAGCATGGGAATTGCGGAGGAAGCTGCTTCTCCGACGACGGCGGACTTTGGACCTTCCTGGAATCACTTTCTGTCTATACCAACAAGACTCAGATATGGCGCATCCAGTACAATTGACGACATCGCGCGACACGCCGAACCCTCTACGACCATACTATCGCCCTCCCTCAATAGGCCTCCCGCCGCCGGACGCAAACGCGACAAGCTCGGCCACTGGAGCAAGCAGCAGCCTGGGAAGCTCAGCACGCGACGCCTTCAACGACCTCGACTACTCTTCATTTCTGAGCGATGGCGACTCTGCTTCCGTCGCCGACATGGGCCGCAAGGTCCTCGACCAAGCCCTGTGGAAATACACTTCGGTCCTCCTAGCACAACCCTTCGATGTCGCAAAGACCATTCTACAAGTTCGCCTGGCTACACAACTCGACGCCGAATCCACCTTGAGGCGAAGAACTTCTGCCCGTTTCGCTGTCGACCAGTACCCTCCGAGCGAAGATGAGTCGGACCCGGATGAGCCAAGCTACTTTACGCCTACGAAGCCTACGAGAGCGAACGAGTCGGACAGGTCCCGCTCCCGTCGTCCTCGTACCCCGCCATCACGCGATTCAAGAGACCAGTCGCCAGCTCCCCATGTCCTGCAGCTGCGCCGGCCAGACTCCATCATGGAGACTCTGTCTCAGCTGTGGCAGCAAGCCGGTGCTGCTGCCATGTGGAAGGCTACAAATGCCACCTTCATCTACAATGTCCTGGTCAAGGCTGTCGAAGGTTGGACACGGAATCTGTTGTCTGCTCTGTTCGACTTGCCAGACCCATCTTCGCTAGCATCTGTGCCTGCAGAGGTTGTTGCTGGCGCAATGGGCGGTCTTGATGTTGCCGACAGCCCCTCTCCATTGGCTTCGTTGGGCATCGCAGTTGCTGCTTCTGCTATTGCTGCTTTGCTGCTTGCCCCGCTTGATCTTGTCCGCACAAGGTGTGTATTGTCTAGTACTCCCATCTTGTCCTCTCACTGACCATCACCCAGACTCATCCTCACACCCACCACATCGCAACCTCGCGCAATCCTACCAAACCTCCGCTCGCTCTCTAGCCTGACCATTCCTACCTCGCTCTTCCCCATCACCCTCCTCCACTCGACTCTTCCAACGCTTCTGAGCACCAGCACTCCTCTCGTCCTCCGCCAATACCTCCGCATTGATCCTCTCTCAACACCAGCCACATACTCTCTCGCTACATTCCTTACTTCCACAACCGAGCTCTTCATCAAACTACCCCTTGAGACCGTCCTTCGCCGCGCCCAAATCGCCCACCTCAAATCTGGCCACAAGCACGCCTACAACAAGGCTGCCCTGAACTCTTTCCGCGGAAGCAAAAATGTCTCCAGTCCTGACATGGACACCATCGTTCCCGTCGGCCCCTACAAAGGCATCTTCGGCACTGCTTGGAGTATCGTCTCTGAAGAAGGTATTCGCGAGCAACCGCCCCAATCTCGTCTCAGCACTCCCGCCAGACCTGGTCTTGTCGCCAAAAACAAGGAAAAGAAGGGACAAGGTGTCGGTGGTCTATGGAGAGGTTGGAGAGTTGGCATGTGGGGTTTGGTTGGTGTCTGGGGTGCTTCCGCTCTTGGAGGCGGTGGCAGGACTGGTGGTGAGTTCTAGAAGAACGCTTTTCGTCCCTGAGACCATCCCTTTGCGTGGTCAATTTTGTACTCTACTCTTTGGTTTGATGGTTTGATGGTTTGCATGTCTGTTACTGGCGAGGCGTTTGGGAGGTGTCTTGCTCTTTTTTCACGAAAATACATCATCATGCTACTCTTCTTCGAACACTGTACTCTTATCAACATCTCCGTCTTGTTGTCATTTCCACAACGTTTTCATTGAACACTTTTACAAGCTCTACATATCTGTTGTCCTGCGATCCTAGAACTTTCACCGGCTCCAATATTAAAAAGTCTGGTTAGAGGGAGACAGGCATTGGCTTAAGACCTGAACAGCATCTGTAAAGTATCTCCTCCATCTGGCACAACACTCTTTCTTCTCTTCTAACCAAACATTGATATCTGGAAGTTCATTGTTCGACGAGTTAAAGAGCCAAGCTACTCGAGCAACGACTAGGAGCATACAACATCATAGATATCTAAGGCAGGTGTACGAGGCATGATCAACCTAGTTTCCACATTCTTGCTTGAAATAGACAGAGCACAGGTCACTACCACGTATAGACAAAACTCTTCATAAACGAATCTGAGCTTTGAAGAAATATTCTTGCATTCTGATAAAACTATATACGCAAGTAATCTGCTTGTTAAGAGTATTGTGATATCTGAAAGCGCAATGTTAGCACTTAAATCCTCATCATGAACGTGTTTGTATGATTGAAAAGGACGGTTGTAAAAAGTCATGTCAGATTATTCCAAGTTATCCGTCATCAAGGATCGGAACAGGTCTCCAAACCGGATATTCATCATGTAGACTTTTGTGTTGCGAGGGTAGAGGGGAGGGATGTGCTTACCATAAAAGAGGTGGACTGTGAGAGTTGCTGGGTCATTAGTCGTTGGCGTCGAAAAGTCAATGGAGGTTGTTAGATGCTTGTCATCGTAGCGAGAGCAGCTATCTTCGGGGCGTCAATCATGGCCGAAGAGCATCACTGATGCATATATCGAGTGTGTTCAGTGACCACGATTGACACGCGTGGAAGATGTTGCTGGTCGCATGTTGTGATGTTGATGGTCGAAAGTGTTGCGAAGACTTTTCCTTTTTTTTGGCACAGCGAGTGTCGGGCCGATGTTTTACCGATGATGAAATGCCCGCAACCCTGTCTCTCTCTTCACTTCACATCTTTTCGAGACGTACTCGAGTATGGCAAGCAATTTGTATGGTGTGTCGTAGAGAAGGCTCGTAGGTAAGTGATCCACCATATGAGTGGCCAACATACAAGTATGGAACATGGCATTGATAAATGAGATGATCAAAAGCGAAGACTGAGTACGTAATGCTGCTTGAAAGATGGAAACCATGCATTCACTTGAGGAGAAAGACGTCCGATAGAAAACAAAACACAAATGTAAAAAACCTATGAGCGAGCGTTGCCTTCCAGATGATGTCCAGCGCCACCTTGTTGGCGCCAAATATCTACTCAATCATGAAATCATCTCAATCGAGCTCAGTGGCCGAGATCCCTGAAAACCGTGATAGAATTGGGCTAGACACCCAGTGATCGGAGTTCAATAGGTAAAGAAGCATCGGCGAAGGTTTCGAAGGCCTTGTTTGCACTCATGTCGAGAAATACCATTCCTTCAGGAAATACAACATCACACGTAGATCGAATACGATTATCATCTAGATGGAGAGTCCTCAGATTTGTTGGTAATATCGTGACAACTCCAAGAACAGAAGATACCTGTGATTACTCCTCAATTGTCGACAGAACCGTCGGGGTGAAGGCCTCTTCTTGGTTCATGTCATCTTCGATCTTCCATTCACCCAGTAGACTTTCTTTCGAGGTGTACTCTCTAAAGGGGCCGAAACAGACACATTCCAGTGTTGGTGGCCATTGTTTCGCGAACTTTCTCGAAGATTTCTCCTTCCACATGTGCTCGTTCAACGTTAGCTTTCTCAGGTTCCGAGGCAAATTGGCGGCTACCAAGAACTCAGGACGGCAGGACAACGACAAGTCTTTCAAGCGCGTCAAGTCGCATAGTAACGAATCTTTCAAGGAGATGAGGTTTCTGACATCCAGTCTCAGCGTTTCGAGACCGGAAGGCCACCTGATGTCCCTCAACGTTCGGATGAGATTGTAACCGATGTCCAGTGCCAGGAGGCTATCGGGAAAGATGTACCCCTCAAGATCCTCAATCTTGTTACTCCACAAGCCGAGTTTCTTGAGACCATCAGGCAGTACCAGATCCCTCAGAGAACTTACTTGACAATTCCGCAATTCAAGTTCCTCGAGACTTGCCGGCAGTGCTATCATCCGCAGTATCTCTGGACTCAGTCCAATCGACGTAAGACTCAAAGTGCGGGGATTGCGCGGAAGATTGTGCGTTCGAAGACTGTCCATATTGAAAATCCAATCGAATGCACCGAGATGCATATGCTCCAGGTGTTCGAGGTGGCTAAGGCCTTCGAACGAAACTATCATGTTGTCTGAAGCGTCCAGAAATCGTAGCATGGCAGGCAGGATTGCGTCTGAGAAGTCATGCATGACATTCCAACGAACGTTCAGGTGTGTCAAGTTAGGCGGAAATGATATGCCTGCCAGGGAGCTGAGTTGATTCCATTCCAAGTCAAGATACTCCAGGCTTGAAGGAAGGACCGTGATGATCGACTCCAGACGCTCTTGCTGTTTGGACAGGACCAGACGAGTGAGCTTCTTGAGATGAAATGCATCGAGGCACAGCTCGACAGCTATACTCACAGCCAAGCTCTTTCGAGCGGGAATTGCGTCCATTACGACAAACCATTTTCGAAACTTTGGCAAGAGTTGGTATGTTCTGGTAGAGTTTCGTGAATGCGGCAGTTAGGAGTGGAGCTGTCGCGAGCTGCACGCGCCTTGTTTAGGACGCCGTGCAGACAAAATCTACCTCGCATCAGTCTGCTAGATCTCGGCGAGAAGATCGGACTCGTGACAAACGTCCTTCCCCTATGGATATCTATGTTCCACTGGAGACGAGAATGATTATAATTGCAAAAGCGCCGACAACGACTTTGGCAATGGAGAAGCCGGAGTCGTTACTAACGTCTATTCCACGATTACGCCATAGACTCGGAAGAGTGATGGACTTGACAATTCTTCTTGCGAGACTCGCCAAGACGAATGGCATCTTCTGAGTGAAGCATTGGCACAGACATTTATAACTCGCAGACCTGAAGCACGTTGTCGTGATAATTCATCGACGTACATTGGACGTCTGCGGACAAGAGCGCTGCGCAATCAACAAGGATGAAGACCAGTCTCCTCAATTGGCTGGCATGGGCTGCTTTGTGCACTTGCGCTCTGGCTAAGCAGCCTAACATGCTTTTCATCATCACCGACGACCAAGATGGGCACATGGGATCTGTCGAGCACATGCCTCTACTCAAGAAACACATCATCGACCAAGGAACTTCTTACGAAAACCATTTCTGCACCATCGCCATCTGTTGCCCTTCAAGAGTAAACCTCTGGACTGGACGCGCAGCTCACAACACCAATGTCACTGATGTTGGTCCTCCGTACGGAGGCTACCCGAAGATTGTGAAGGAGGGCATCAACGACGACTATCTTCCCGTGTGGATGCAAGCTGCCGGTTACAGCACATACTACACTGGCAAGCTCTGGAACGCTCACACGATTAACAATTACAACCAGCCTTTTGTCAAGGGCTATAATGGCTCTGACTTCTTGCTTGACCCCTTCACCTACGACTACTGGCATGCCAGAATGTCGCGCAACGGAGAGGCACCTAAGGACTACTCTGGCCAATACTCGCCTGATGTCGTGGCTGACAAAGCTTACGGCTTCCTGGAAGAGGCCATCGAGGGTGATGCTCCATTCTTTGTCACAGTCGCTCCCATCGCTCCCCACAGCAACATCGTTGCAAACCCTCCTAGCGGCCCTCTGAACGAGCTGGAAGTACTTGCACCAGGACCTGTCAACAAGTTCGCCATTCCAGAATATGCCCCACGTCACGCACACCTCTTCAAAGACTACAAGATTCCAAGAACCGAGAACTTCAATCCTGAGCAGGCAAGCGGCGCAAGCTGGGTGGCTCAACTGCCGAGACTCAACGACACCATGATTGATTACAACGACGAATTCCAACGCGCCAGACTCCGCTCACTGCAGTCGGTTGACGAGATGATCGAGCGCTTGATCAACCTGCTTGAGGAGAAAGGTGTCCTGGAAGACACTTTCGTCTTCTTCACCACCGACAACGGCTTCCATGCTAGTCAACATCGCATGCATCCCGGCAAAGAGTGTGGCTATGACACCGACATCCACATTCCTCTTGTGATCCGAGGACCTGGTATTGCTGCAGGAGCCACAAAGAACATCGTCACTTCACACACCGATATGGCTCCTACTTTGATGTCTCTTGCTGGTGCGAGCCGAGACGACTTTGACGGTTCGGCAATCCCCCTGCTTGAAGATCATGAATCTACTGAGGTGTCTCGCGGCGAGCACGTCAATGTCGAATTCTGGGGCATCGGCTTACCCGAAGGGAAGTTTGGCATTGCTGAGCCCTTCGGCGGACTATCATACCCCAACAACACATACAAGGCTCTGCGTCTCGTCGGTCACAACTACAGCCTGTACTACTCCGTCTGGTGCACCGGCGAACGCGAGTTCTACGACCTGCACCGCGATCCTGGACAGATGCACAACTTCTTCGCCGACCCTCAACTGGCAAAGGACTACACAATCGCTGGACGGTCGTGGCAGCAACTCATCTACAGACTCGATGCTCTTCTGGTAGTTCTCAAGACCTGCAAGGGCAATACCTGTGTAAAGCCATGGAACTCGCACCACAAGAATGGTAGCGTTGAGACACTCACCGAAGCTCTGAACCCAAGATTTGACAATTACTACATGAAACACCCCAAGGTCGGCTTCTCTTCTTGTGAATTGGGCTACATCAAGGAAGCGGAGGGAAATCGCGAGCGTATTTCACATGCCGGCGTGCAATGGCAGACCGGATTGGAGGCACCTACACCGGAAGGCCAACAGCCTTTCCAGTACAGAGGTAGCTGGAGCGACTGGGTCTGAGCATGTCGATTTGGAAATCTTGGGCGTGATGGAACTTCTTTGTATATATTGGCTTCCATCGCTCATAGACTTTTACATGAGCACAGTAGCGCAAGCTATAACGTATACACAGTCGTGCACGACAGAGATCACTCGTCAACTATACGCTTAGATTATTGCCGAGGATCTTACAGCTTGAGCGCAAGATCGAGGATCGTTAGGATGTGGGGGTCGACGCTTAACCAGAGTGAGATGTGTCACTACCCGTCAATGAATACCCATGTTTGCCTATGACATGGCCGATGGTGGTAAAAAGATGGGGGTTGCAAAAAGTCAGTCAAGTGTTGCAAGAAGAGGAATAAAAGAGATGCGGAGTTCGGAGAAGTGGTCCGATATGATCAGTGGAACATGGCTCAATGAGCCATTCGTGAGAGAGAAAATTCCGCTGATATCGGTGTTACAAAGAGGAGAGGTGTGTACGAATAGCCAAATAGTCACCAACGCGAGAAGGTAGGTCGCGACCGATCAGTCAAAGTAACCCAACAGACCTGCTGCCAAAGCTGTTGTGACTGGCGTGATCCCCAGAAAGATCCATCCCATCTTCCTGCTCTGCTTCTGTGCTATCCAAGCATCACCAACAGTGATTGCACCCAACGACATCACAGCCCAACCTAAAGTCTTCGGGCTGCCATAGCGGGATGCAGCAACCATGGAGATGCCGAGCGAGATCTCGCGGAAGCCGTAGAGTGGGATGAGCAAGTCGACCAGCCTCTGAGATTCGGGTGCTGTGGGAACTGTGAGGCCGAATGCTCCAAGTGCACTGCGCGGACTGATGATTGCGACGGAACCGCCTAGGAGAAATAGGTGACCGAGGACTGCAGCAGCATTGATGAGATGTGTTGATTCTGATAGCAAAGACATTGTGGACGGTGTTTGAGATTGAGATTAGAGGTTGAGTCGTGTCGTGATCTCCTCGGACCGAATAATGGCGTTTTCGTAATTGAAAGTCGGCGAGGCCCGTGGGTGGTGAGCTCACCGAGCGCCCTAGAGTCCTACCAATGAAAAAGCCTTCGCCACCAACCCCGAAGCTTCGCTACTAACCCGAGCATAGTCTATGCAACTAAACGTGATTCCTACTACAGTATCGAAATTAAGCGAGAACCCTTTTTAAAATCGCTCGCATTATAGTAACAGTAACATTATATTCCTACCGACATAGCCCTCGAATTTACTCTAGAGTCGGTCGAAGCCCTCGACTAGTAATAGCGAGAGGAACGTCGAGCGTACCCTATAGGCTAGCTAAGGTTAGCTAATATAGCTTTAGACGGCGTTCTTAGCAACCGCGTAGTATATGTAGACCGTGCTCCTACTATGTCTCTACTATAGTTAAGCTATGCTTCGTCTATACTATAACTATACTAACATCCTACTCGAACTAGCCTCTACTCTATAGCCTATTTAAACTTACTAATAGTAATAGTAATCGCGGATTAGAGTCTAAACATCTTATATATTACTATATGATTCTACATTATCCTAACATACACCCTAGTAGATATACATATGTTATACCGGTCGAGTCATTATATAAGCTTAAAGAATTTCCTATATAACCCTACTACTATCGCGCTCGAAGCACACCTCGAGTACCCCTTAAGTCTAGTTCTAACACTACAAAATTATAGATCTAACTTAGTAATATCGTTAAGGGACCGGCGAAGGAGTGCTATTCGCTATTCCTTAGGGATGTATAATGCTAGCGATATAGGCGAGAGTATAAAGGCGTAAGGATATGCTCTTATGCGCATAATTCTATATAGTTATATAGCTAGAACGAACTTTTGCTCGCTAATTTCTAACGCCTTCGAGATCTTCGAATTATAGTTAATCCGATAGAGCTAGAGCCTCGTAAGCGTAACGTAAACATGTAAGAATTGATCGTAAAGCGTAGTTAAACCTTAATTGTACTATGCTAATATAGCTAGTAAATATGTTACGTAAAAGGCAGCCTTTAGGGCTATAAGGAAGCCTTATTAGCCGTTGCTTCTAAGTTATAGGCCGATAGTCTACATTTCGGGCGCTATTATAAGTATAATAGTAGGGTAGTAGGACCGTACTTTAACTATGCTTTAACTATACCTTAGCTATGCTTTGCTCTCGTCTCCATTATATACTAATTATAATACGCTAGGACCTTACGAATTACTTACATGCAAGTGTACGATGCGTAAACTACGGTTATAGTTATAACAATAACCGCTACTACCGTTATAATCTTAGCTCTAATGCGGTAATCGACTATTATTAGTTAAAGATTCTATTCGAGAATTAGTTTAACCTTCCTCCGATTAATCGATACGGTTATTAGATAAACTACCGCGCCCTTTTGCAGTTCTATAGTAAGTATTATTAATATCCTACTATGCTTCGACTATGCCTCGACTATACTTAGGGTAAGCTTAGAGTAAGCTTTTACAATAATCACCTAGAACGCTAATTATACTTCTATTAGGCGAGGACTACGCCGGATACTAGGGTATAATAAATCATAAGGATTATAATGTCTAGTTCTACCTTATTATTCCGTAGGATATAGCTACTTATAAGTAGGCTACCTTTACCTCTATAGGGACTTATTACTACCCTCTACCCCCCCCTATTATCTTATACTAACAATATAAGGACTAGATGTAAGGGTTAATTGCAGAGTAGGGTAATTTAGTTAGTATAACTAATAAATTTCTTAGATCTAACGTCTTCCGGAGGGCTAAGAAAACGCTCGAAATCGAGTTAGCATACGAGGTACATCTAGCCGTTTCTATTCTTAATAGATGGGACACCTACCTTCGGTTCTATTAATTCTAGGTCGAGCCTAAAGGGTAGGACCTTGCTAGTGTTAAGTACTACTTTAAGCGATATTAACTCGACCCCGCTATAGTAAGTTAGTGCTTCCCCTATGCTTTTACTATGCTTTTACTATACTTGCACTATAGTCGGACTACGGTCCTACTATAGCTATATTAAGGCTTAACTACCTACTAATTAATGCCGAAATAGTCTTATGTTTAGGATATCTCGCACTTCGATAGCGGTTAGATAGTCGTATATTAGACTAAGGAGATAGCTACTACAATAATAAATCGTACTTCGTTCGAGTGTAACGTTACTTAAAAGCGACTACGGAAGGGCTTAGGAAATAAAGAGCTTATGTTTGCTACATTTAACGATAAATACACTAATAGTAGTAAGTTTAATGATGCTATAGTAAAGGGATGCTACGACTATGCTGCTAACAAACTTAAGATATCTGCCTTACACGTGTCTTTATAAATTACGAAACGGTGCCTATATATAAGCACGCATTTGCTAGGGTTTTCGGAACAGCATTAAGCCTTACTAGAAGGCCCATTAAGTTTAAATACCTCTATAACGAGGGGTAGGAGGCTATCGTTATAGATATGTTATCCCTAGCGTGCTTAGGTAAGTTAAAAGATCCGTAGCACTCTATCCTAGTCGTGCTATTACTATGCTACTACTATAGTTAGACTATACTTTAACCGTACTCGGACTACACTCTAATGCTTCTAGGACTCGGCCGATATCTATAAACTATTAACGAAGGGGTAGGGCTAACATAGTAGGCAAACCTTACTAAGGTCTATATAGCATACGAGATCTACCTTCGTCGAGCGGCCTAATAGGCTATTAGTATAGAAAACGTAGCCTTAGTAAATAATATAATGAGCATTTAAAACGCTACTACCTTAGCATAGTACGACTAGATTCTAGACATTATTAGTGTGTTCCCCCGCCATGCTATTAGCATAGTTCTAGTATAGTCCTAGTATAGCCCTAGCATAGCCCTAGCATGCTTCCTATAGACTATTATGCTAATATAACTAGAACAAAAGGGCCCTAATACGTAGGGTTAGGCGTAACATAAACGCTAGGACTAGGTAGCTATAGGCATTTATATAGCAAAGTTAACAATACCCCTTTTAGTATAGCGATTAGTTTAACACCATATAAACGGCGTAGAGCAAAAGCACTAGGAAACATTGTCGTATAGTAAAGACCTCCCTTTACTAGAAGCTATCTACTAGTATGTTACTATACTCGGAGCATGCTTTAAGTAAGCTCCTAGCATAGCTAGAGCATCGTACATCTAACATTTAAGTAGAGGTAAGGTACTAGATCGTACTAATTATTAGGACCTTAAAGCTCTTTAGGAGTAGGACATTACTACGCGTTAAAGAAACTCCTCCCGTTAGAACTAGAGGCGCCGGTACATTATAAGAGCAGGTTAGTTAGTTATAAGGCACGCTCCTAATAGCTTATTACTAACTATCTACAAAGCTCGTAAAAGATAGGAGCGTCTTATAAATTAACCCGCTACCCCTACTATACGTAATCGGGAGGGTTTAGCTTTAGACGAGGTAGACTTCCTTAACCATAATCTGCATCTAAACGGACGTATCTATAACTCGCCATATAGGGCTCCTATACAATCGCTAACCCTAGCTTTAAGGAGGCATTAATTATCCTCCCTAGCAAGCTCGGATTTATCTCTATCGCTAGCCCCGCCTACTCGAGGTAGGCGTTAGGGAAGAGGAGGTTAGACTTAAAGGGCCTCTTACTAGACGTATAAGCATACTATAACTATAATATCACTATACTCGAGGTGTACTAATAGTGTGCTTCTAGGCTCCGGCGATAGACGTTATAAAACGCTTAAGATGTTATAGATGCGTAAATAGTAAGGGATATAGAGCTTTAATACGAACTATTTAGGATTTAAGTTAGGGCGTACTTAGCTTAGGTCGAGCAGTAGACGGTAGCTAGATGTTAGGGCCCTATGCCGTAAGCCCTAACGCCGCGTTAGCATAGTTTAAGCATAGTTTAAGCATAGCTTAAGCATAGTTTTAGATGTTTTCTATAATGTTACTAAGTTTTCTTTAATTAGTATCTTGATAATACTAGATGTCCTACTATAGACTAACTATTAATAGTTATTTAGCTATAAATATGTACTATAGTACCTAGATATGCAGCTATAAATACCTAACAGAAGTTGCTAATAGGGTCACCCTATTAAGTAGAGTGTACCCTATTAAGTAGATTGTACCCTATTAGGTAACTATTTATTTCCTAAAGTCTAGTCTCTACTACTAGATCTAGCTATATATAAAGACCCTTCTAGATCTAGCTATATATAAAGACCCTTAAAGGGTATATATATTAAGAGTATCTAATGGTTAGCTATAAGTAGATTACTAGTTAGTCTTACTAGCTAAGAGAAGCCCTATTAAAAGCTCTAATAACCTACGTATCTAAGGTCTATATAGAAAGTACCTATAGTAATAACGTCTACTAGGGGCCTAGTACTATACTAGAGACTAGTTTACTATATTTCTACTTAGTATTAAGGGGTTATAGTATACAAGGTTACTAGATACTATGTATTATATCTAGCTTTATAGAGATTTATTTTACTATAAGAGACATTATACTTAGCTTATAACAAGATCTAGAAATCGACTAGAACTAGCTAATAGGAATATATAACATTCTATAAAGATATCTCTAAGTCAAAAAATTATATTATACGCCTAGTATAGTACGAATACGGCCGAAGTATGCTTATAGTATTAACGTATTCTGCTAAAGGTGCGAGTATATAGAGATGCTAGCGTGCCTTTAGCGGACTTCGACTATGCTTTAACTATAGTTAAGGCATACTTTTGCCCTACTAATGCTATAATGTTACTACGATCATATTTCACTACCGCCTTACTAGCATAAAGCTTACAAACTCGTATAAGGCACATAACATTAGGGTGAACTATCGATTTTATCGTATCTAAGGTAGAGCTAAAGCATCCCTACCCCTCGCTAAGAGCATGCTAATAGCATGCTCTAATCTAGCTAACGCCTTGCTAAAATACTAGTACAATAATAAAAAAGCCTACCCTAAGCTCCCCCCCTAGCATCCCTAAAGCATGCCTAAAGTACGCTTAAAGTACCCCTAAAGCTCCTTATTATTAAGGTTAAAGAGGTCTGCGTTCTTATAGTGCTTATTACCTAGGCAGCGCTTAGCTATAATATAGGTAGCGTTACTATAAGGATAATCCTTATCTAGAGAGGCTAGGATAATCTTTATAGAGGCGACGCTAATCTAGTTTAAGCATAGTTAGTGTATAGTTCGAGTATAGTTATAGTATGCTCTTACCTTGCCTATAGTCTCTCCTCTCTTCTTTACGAGTCTAGGGATAGTATGCTTATAGTACACCTTAATCTTCTTAGTAGCGGGGGTAGGGGTCTCTTCGACATCCTCTTTATCGTCCGAGAAGAGAACTACTATTATAGTTAGAGTATAGTTAAAGTACGCCTTAAGTATAATCTTACCGTTACTATCGTACTTATTACTAGCCTTTCTAGTAGCCTTATAGCGGGTATAGAGGCCCTTGTAGTAGGCTATAAGTATAGTTAGAGCGTCCTTAAATGGTGTCTATACGGTAGTAGTAACATACTATAAGCACCCTTCTTGTCGGTTATAGCTACCTTATAAGGGAGCGCTAGGCATAGTTAGCGTATAGCCTAAGCACGGTCGAAGTGCGCCTTAAGTATGCTAACTTACTAGGTAGGGTAATGCCTATAGGCTTTAAGTGCTCCTTCTTAACGTAGCCCTAGAGGTTTCTACGTACGGTAAAGACTTGCTATAGTCATAATTAGAGCATAGTTAAAGTATAGTTAAAGTATAGTCGAACTTACACCGTAGATCTTTCCGTTAGTACCCTTAGTATCGCCCTAGCAGCATAGAATCTTACTAGTATAGAGCCTATAGTAGGTGTCGACGGTAGCTATATTAGGAGGCGAGCCCTCTAGGACTACGCCTATAGCGGCCTATAGGTATAGTTAGAGTATGCTCCTAGCATAGTAGTAGTATACTTATAGCGGGCTAAGGGTTACTTCTAAGGGGAAGGCGGCAACGGTCGACGTAATAGACTAGGTACTAGACGTAGTACTATAAGTATAGTTAGAATATAGTATAAGTATAGTTAAAGCATGCCTCTACTATGCTAAAGGGACGCTTACCTTATCGTCTAACAAGTTTACGGCGTTAGTCTTAGGGACGTAGATATTACCCTTCTTACTAGTAAGTAGCATCTTACTATCCTTCTTATCGGGCGACTACTAGCTACTACGAGGGGACTCTAATTAAGCGCTCGACATAGTAGAAGTATTATTAATGTGTAGTCGAAGTATAGTTAAGGTGTAGTAGTAGTTAACTTAAAGTACGCTTTAAGTATGGTTAAAGTATAGTATTTAATTTTAATTAAAATAGTGCAAAAAACTGACGGAACAATAACGCGAGGTAGATGTTAATATAAGAAAGACGGAGGATTTAGAGCGGAGAAGTTAAGTTATAGCGAGGCGCGCGTAAGAGTAAAAGCGCGTGCCGTAACAAGTGAAACTACGTAACTAATAATTCTAGTTTTATAAATGTTATTACTATGCTTTAACTATGCTTCGGCCATAGCTAAACTATGCTTAATTATAAGTGACGCGACTAACTAACCTTTTACCTACCCCTTAGTAGTGAACCTCTTAGTTAGTAGGAAAGTGTTCGCGTTAGTAGCGCAAAGATTTTCATGGTAGGGAAGCCTCTCCGAATGGTGGGGGATCTAGGGACCTCGAGCTCACCTCCTCATATACACCTCGTCGGTGCAAAGTTAGACCGCGCTCAAAACTCCTAGCTTGACTTGACCAGATCTGTCTCATCAAATAATAACAAACGAACTAAGGCGCGCAACACAGCTCTTCAGAATTGGGTAGCAGACTTACAAAATCACATCATCTCGATTCTGTTGGCGTTTATTAACACCAAGCAACCTTCACGCGACGGAGAACGTCTCCGATGCCAAAGCCGTGATGTCATCATCGACAAAGACTTGGACGTGAACCAGCGCATCACATCTTGACGACCACTTCTTTGGCACATTTTCTTCCCAATTATACATCTGATCCAGCCGATCATGGACCAGCAATCTGTTATGGACGACATCAACCGTATGACAGGTAGGGAGAAAGGCTGTTGGCGCATTCAGGATTGCGGCAGTTGCTTGAAGAGCAAGCACCGATGTGGATGGTGTCCTAGCGTAAGTGATTCATACTGCTTTGGCAATCCACCATGTATTCGGGCTGTCATGAGGTTGGGATCATGGCTCCACTCCAGCTCCTCTTCTCCCATGACCTGGTAGTTCCTGTCTGAACTTGTCTACCCTGTTGGTCGTCATGATAATCCTTTACCTTTCTTCCACTGCCATACAGTTCCGAAACCGTAACATATGCTCGATTTCTCCAATATCTGACTATACCTACAGTCATCCACATGCGTCCCTGCAACCAACCTTCTCTCCCCAATCAACCATCCTGTATGCCCTCTCGCTTCTGAGCGTTATGAGCTTCGCACAAGCGCTCTTGGTTGTGATTGCAGCACTACAACCTTGCTCAGCGTTATCGTCGCAGTCTTTAGCACGATTGCTGCGATCTTGTTGTTGTCACTTGTACTGTGGCTTCTGAAATGGTGGGGCCGAACAATGAGATCTGGAGGGTGGGAGATTGTAGTTCAAGAGGACGGTACGGTCAGGGAGGGTACTTGGAGAAGAGGGAGCTTGTGGCCCAGGTTCCTGCTTGCTAGGAGATGATAGAGATGCTTGCAGGTAAGTGGACTGGTCTGTCACGATACAGTGTTGGTGTAAATTAAAACCTCCGTAGGGACCTAGAAGCAACGTTGGATGTACTAGTCGTTCTAATCCTTCCTAAACAATTTGTTGACGACTGACAGCTATCCTAAACATATCGTAGAAACGAAGCATCTAGCCAAACAAAGACTGCTCGATCTTATTGGCGGAATAATCATTTGCCAAGGAACTGCAACGAGGCTCTACAACAGGAACAACCATCATCGGTCCTCTGCCAGACCCTTTGAAGAATTGTATGAACTTATCGGAATCATTATGCCCCTACATCAGAATCCCATACTGCCTGGATTCAACCCTGATCCAAGCATTGTCAGGGTGAAAGATGACTTCTTCCTAGTCACGTCCACGGTCTGCCACCCCGCGTTTCCTCCACTCTCAACATTCATCGATGGCTGACGACACACTGGATAGTTTGAGTACTTCCCTGGTCTACCAATATATCATAGCAAAGATCTGATAAAGTGGACACTTGTTGGACATGCCTTGACAAGGCCATCGCAGTTGAATCTCAGGACAGGGGAGCCTGGATCCGGCATCTGGGCACCAACAATCCGCTACAAGGACAATGTCTTCTACATTACTTCCTGCCTTTGGACCGCTTACTCACCCCAGCAAAACGTGAGAGTATGGCCTCGAGGATTCTATGTCTCGAGTATAGACCCGTGGAAAGCAGATAGCTGGTCTGAACCTGTCTACTTCGACCAACCAGGTTTCGATCAAGATGTTTGTGCTCAGCCCGATGTATGCGTACGTTGAATGTTCTGCTAATAGTTGCAGCTTTTTTGGGACGACGATGGGACAGTATACCTCTCGACATGCCACAGAATGCTGGATCACGACATGAGCAGTGGTCTGAAAGGCTTTGCAGTACATGTGTCCAAAATCGACTTGAGCACAGGAACCTCACTGGATACATCTCAAGTTGTCCGCAAATCCCCCTCGGGAGTAGCAGAAGGTTCACACATCATCAAGAGAGGGGAGTACTATTATCTCTTCGTTGCTGAAGGCGGGACTGAGAGCGGTCACCGCGAGATGGTGTTTCGAAGTGGAAATTGTCCCTATGGTCCTTGGGTAGCTGGACCAAACAACCCCTTGATCAGCGCTACCACCCAAGATGATGTTCAGAATACGGGACATGCCGATCTGGTAGAGGACGCAGCAGGACAGTGGTGGGCCGTATGTCTTGCGGTCAGGCCACACCGACAGAATACAAGTGGCCAGGGCCACGATCATTTCCTCCCTTCTCCATTTGGTATCCACTGCCGAGCAACTGCCAAGTGAGATCCTCGCTGACAGTCACCAGGCCGAGAAACTTTCTTGATGAAGGTAGACTGGCACGATGAGTGGCCAGTGTTCAACAAGAACGAGAAGCTCCGGCTCACAATCGAGGCTGACCCAGAGCCTCTCCAGGCTGCCTTCGAGTGGCAGGACAACTTTGCGAATAGTAAAGATCTTGATTTAGGATGGTACCACAAAAGTATCAACTGCCCTGGCCCTCGTCCTAGCCATTACTGACACGTCTAAGATACGCCTCTGAAGCGTGAATACTCTCTGGCCGAACGAAACCACCATTTGCGGCTCTGGGGAGGACCGTACGACCTGCGATCACTCGAAAGTCCGACCGTGGTCCTCCGCAGACAGACCTTCGCACGCGGCATATGGGAGACCAGATTGGACTTCCTCCCACATCAACCGCACTGCGAAGCTGGCACTGTCGTCTACTGGAACCCTTACACTTTCTCCAGCATCGGCATCCGTAAAGGACCTAATGGAGAGAGTCGAGTCATCCGACTGACACGTCCAACTGCGCCAGGGGAGTTCACACATGTAACTCGACTCCTTCGATACATGGGATCCGTCAGACTGGCTGTCAGGTGCTCTGAGATGGGGTTCACTCTTGGATATGCAGAGCTGGATGAAGACTATACATGGCTCGAGCCAGTAAGCATGGATCTCATGACAGCGAATCCACCTAGAGGCATGGCATTTACAGGTATGATGCTTGGGCTGTATGCTTTTGGAGAGCTTCAAAAGTGTCTCACGCCTGCGGACTTTGCCTTTGCTTCGTTCAAGGCTGAGTAAAGTCGACGAGCTAGTGAGCGGCGGTGGACAAGGATAAACTTGAACACGTAGTGCTCCGGATAGATCTCGACATCCAGTGAAGAACTGCCTCTCGTGACGGAACCGGGTCTTAAGAACACTTGATCATCTGGAGATGTTCAGCAGTCTCTCAGTACAAGATCATCTCAGCTCTACAGAATATCACGACTCGATCGAACACTTCTTTGATGTCACAGGCTGTCAGCGAAAGTAAATATTCCTTTTGTCAAGATTTCGTATTCAAAGGACTTGTCTCCAAGATTGATTTACAGTCTTCTCGCACTTCTCTTGCGTTTTACACCTCTCGACAGGCGGATCGACTAGAAGAGCTAGCTTGACCAGGCAAGCGTCAGCCAAGTCGAGTTCAAGTCACATGACGGCCCGATAAAATCGATCATTCCACGTGACCCGCAAACTCACTTTTGGGACGGTGCTACTGTCTTCCAATTAGCCTACTAGTACACTGCATCAAGAGCAACCATACCTGCTTCTAATGATTAACTGCATATCTGGCACAAGGGACTCTATCCAGATGAGTCAACAGGCAAATTGGTTTTAGTGATTAGCTCAGTGTCCAAAGAGAGCGGCACCATCATACGGCCTCTTGGGAGAAGCACACTGGGATGTATAAAATCGTACCTTTTAATATCACAGAAGGGGTTTCGCCAGGGTGATGAAGGCAGGTTCACTTCGCCGCGAATCCATAGACCCGGCAGGGTGTGTCACTGCGTGGCATTAACCAAGCTTCCGATTGCTCACCAGTCAAACGGATAATCTAGGGTATGGAAGGATAAGGGTGATGAATTCAATCGAAAGGTTTTGGATAACCTGATCATGAGGATGTACCACGTGCAGACTGGGCATGTCACTTTGACATTCGTGTTGGCTGTTGAGACAAATCGTGTCTGCGAAAGCGAGGAGTGTTGCAACGGCGTGGCGAAGAAGTTGATGAGAACTTTTGTGCGTTATGCTTAGCGGCGCCATCTACGCGAGCAATGGCTTGTTTAACGTTAACGAAGGTAATCACAATGGGCTGAAAGCGAATAATGTCCGATGAGAGCTGTTCCACGAGTTTCTGCTGTATACGAAATCAGAGTGAAGATAAACTCATTATATTCAAATACGTTTTCATTTATCATCGCCCACATGTCGACTATATATACTGCTTGTGTTGGAAGCGTAGCTAACACCACGACGTGCCGAGTTAAGCTGTCTAATGGAGGGTGGAGGAGCAAGTAACGCCGAAGGGAGTCGGTTTGATTGACTCGGAGGCGTAAGTACCACTGGGAACCGTCTTGGAGCTGGACCGTTTCCTTGTATAGCTGGAGTGTATGGTGTAGGGGCTCGCCTCATTGAGTATAGATTGGTTGGTCGGGTGAGAGGCATGTGTACAGGGGGCGAGACTGGCATTGTCTCGGGGACACCTCTTCTAGGCGAGGAAAAGTTCATCGGTGCAGGTGGTCCCATGTGCGATGTAGGAGTTAGGAATGTGGATGAGACACGCCTGGATGAGTATAAACTCGTTGTCTGGATCGGAGGCAGATCGAAAGATTGTTTTGGTGGGTACGCATCACCTAGCGAAGCTGATTGCGTAGCTATCGCAGGTGCAGAAGCCGAAATTGTTTTAGGAAGATGCTTTGGCGAGTATAGATGGGTGCCATGGGGTGAAGGCACATATGCTGTGGGTACCCTTGATGGTAAGTACGTGTGGACCGACGGCACGTAGGCTGTCGAAGCCTTATGCAAGCTTTGCATAGTGCCACTGGAGCTGACCGAGTGTGAAGACGAATGCGAGGGGCTCTTAGAGAGCAAGGGAGACTTCTCGATAGAAGGACGACTTGATGAAATGCCGAGACCATTAGGCTTCTCGTCGCCAGCGTTCATTGCCATACGTAATGGCGAAGATATTCGTAGGGGCGATGAAGCAGCGATTGGGGATAGCAATGCCGAACGGCACTTGAAGGAAAGTGTCGAGTGTCTCTTGACCATCTGAGGGGTTCTTTGGAGATCCGATGGTGACAAGCAGACACTCGTCTTCTTTGATCCAAACAGTCCTGCTGTAAAAGGATCGTACGACACATTGTACGTGAAGCATAACACAAAAGAGACGATGCTATGTGAAACCCAGTTAGTCGCGTGCGCATTAGGGTAGCATAAGAATTGCTTACAAGGCTAGCATGCTCACCACAAGAGCAATGCGCTGCAGAACACAGACGCGACCCTTCCTCCACATTTCATGTGTACCCGAACTGGCTGGCCGACATGTCGGCTGTCTTGCAAGAGTAAAGATGATTCCTAGTCCGACTGTTGTTATCCATAGCAACACCGCTGTGCACGAAACGAACAGTATGATGACTTTGAAGACTGTTGCTGCAGTTTTGGCCCATCTGCTGAAGACGCTCCCCTGGAGCCGTACAATCAGACTATGAATAAGGATAACGAGAAGCGAGGTGCCAGCCTATTAGGTGAGTTAGTCTATACTTTGTCCGCAATGCTTCAATTCTGAACGCTTACTGCTGCAATGCAGATGATGTTGGTCAAAAACAACGACGAGTCAACCTCGGAGAGAGCGAAAAAAGAAATTTGTATTGATAGAGGAAAAAGACTGGACCAGAGCAGAAGTTGAAGCGAAATCGTGATAAGGTTGTTCGTAAAAGAGTGTCGTTTGGATTGCTGTGTTGTAGATGCCTCCATGTTCTGGCAATGGCTAGGCAGTATTGAGATTATTCAGAGGACGGAAAGAAAAGGATCATCCAAGGCATGTCATTTTTCCAAGATCTACCGCCCTGCTCTAGGAAGTGGCGGACATGCGAAAGGGAGGAGAGAGGCTTGAATTCCTCGAGGGACGCGTCGCGTGCTTGCTTTTTGTCAAAGAGCTGATCCAGGTTCGGAATGCTACGTATCAAGCTAACACTGCGTTTCGGCGAGAAAATCCATGGCCGGCCTTTTTCGAGAAGGTTTGGCAGATGGATGAAGGCGATTCTGTGGGTAGAGTCGACGCCACTGTCAGAGCTGCGTTTCACCACGGGAACCCGTCAAACTAGGTGTTAGGACCTTGTATGAGGGTTAAAGAAAGTAAAGAAGTCCACAGAAAACAAAGTCTACAGCCTTCGGGTTCGGGATCAGAAGCAATGGCGTCGAATTACTGTAGTAGTCAATTCTGTTTGCTTCGCAGCAGAGGTCCAGTTGTCGCTGTTGTCGCTGTTGTATGACCCACCTGCCCAGCATGTTTCGTTATTGCAATTGTGCCAATCATCCATGTCCCACTCTAGCCTTCTGCATCTTATCTAAGCAACTTGTTGAAACACAAGTCCGCAAGGTGCGCGCTGGTATACAAACAAGATACAAACGCGATGCTGAGCGCCTCGATGCGGCTCTTCCTTCTCCCCGCATGTCCGGCACTTGGAGGCGTGGAGATCGATACCAAGCACATCAGGCTTTCTTATCCGACGTATGCATATCTTCATCGTCAACGAACATTACTTTGGACTCTGGGATGCCATCGAAATAAACAAAGGTATCGAGAACCCTGAGATTATTTGTCAAAAAAGGAAGCAACTTAGGCTCCTCACAGTGGAATTTGTGGAAGAAATATTCTCGTGTCGATTTAGAGGTCGTGCACTAGCCTGCTGGAGCGTTCGCTAAGATATTCGAAACCACTGGTTACCAACCCGCGTGGAGGAGTCGATCATTGAAGTCAAACCCGTCTTCCTCGGTCTTTGATGTAGCAACGACTTGTACCCCTCACTAGACAGCGACACAAAATGGCAGTCGAAAGGCATTGGACAATGTTTCATCTACATCATCAGCACTATTATCATGCCGCAACAATCGCCGTATCAGATTGACATCCCAGCAACTGACATACTGTCCTATGTCTATCCTGAAGGAAAAGCACCGTACGAGAAACCGATATGGATAGATGCCGCAAACCCGGAGAGGTCCTTGTCGCCAAAGCAAGCCTTGGCCTGGATTAAAAGACTCGGTCTTGGACTTGATCATCTCAACATCGGCCGCAACGATGTAGTAATGATGTTTTCTACCAACCATATATTCTGTCCAGTTGCCTACCTAGGAGTCGCGGGCAGTGGTAGGGTATTCAGCGGTTGTAATCCAGCTTACACTGTCAAGGAAATCGCATTCCAGATCACAAACACAGGAGCTAAACTCATTCTGGTGGATCCCAGTCTTCTGGACAATGCCTTGAAGGCTGCAGAGCAAGTCGGATTTCCTCATGACAAGATCTTCCTCTTCTTGGATGAGCCATGTGAGACGCAGAGAGGAATCAGAGACTGGAGCTCTTTCCTTGCAACAGAAGAAGCTGCAGAGAGCTGGCAGTGGCATCAAATGTCGGCTGATGAATCAAAATCCAACACGGCAGTTTTGAACTATTCTTCGGGGTAAGTAGAGCCTGACTCGAAGCCTCCGATGTTGAGTACTATCGAACCTTCATTGGAGACTCTGCATCGCAGTAACACTGTAATATTATGCTGACTGGGACAACAGCACCACCGGTCTACCCAAGGGAGTAAAAATATCGCACCAGAACATCATCGCGAATGTCTGCCAATCTCTATACATGAGGGAGCTCGAGCAGTCTTACCCCTCAGGTCAGAAACCACCTGAAAGGTTTTTGGGGTTCTTACCACTTTATCATGCTTATGGACAGCTGTGGAGTATCACGGCCGCTGCCATCACCCAAACACCGTGTTATTACATGCGAGTGTTCAACTTCGAACCTTTCCTGTCGCATATTCAACGTCACCGGATTACCCACATCCAGACCGCACCTCCGGTTTTGGTCATGTTGGCCAAGCGACCGGAGACCGAAAAGTATGATTTATCATCCTTGATAAATATTTTGTGTGGTGCCGCACCCCTCAGTAAAGAGCTGCAGAACGAAGTCAGTACGAAGTTCAACCTCAAGGTTGTTCAGACTTGGGGCATGACTGAGGTCACTTGCTCATGTTTACACGTTCCTGGCGGGCTGGATGATCGCAGTGGAAGTGTAGGTCAAGTCGACCCCGGCGCGGAGATCAAGCTTATCGACGACAACGGAAACGAAGTCACACAGCCAGGCCAACGTGGAGAGATATTCGTAAAAGGGAAAAATATCTGCTTAGGGTATTGGAAAAATGAGAGCGCTACCAAGGCTACCTTCGACAGCGACGGTTTTCTCAAGACCGGTGATGTTGCAATTTTCGACGAAAAGGGCTGGTTTTGGATTGTTGATCGTGCGAAGGAGATCTTCAAGGTCAATGGATTCCAAGTTGCTCCGGCCGAACTTGAAGCAGTACTGCTAGAGAATGACGACGTTGCTGATGCTGCTGTCTGCGCATTGAACAGAGATCACGAAGACTATCCTAGAGCGTACGTCGTGCTTAAGGAGCAGGCTAAAGGGAAGGTGACCGAGAAGGACGTGGTGGAGTGGATGGCTTCAAAGGTCGCGAAGCACAAGAGACTCTCAGGGGGTGTCAAGTTCATTGATGAAGTCCCGAAGAGCCCGAGCGGCAAAATCCAACGAGTCACGCTACGTGAATGGGCTAAGAGGGATGCGGATCAGGTCACGGAAATCAAGGCTAGACTGTAGAGATGTAAAATGATGTAAGAATGATAAAATTGCATATGTTCTTCATTTTTCAGATTGCAATCGAGCTGTTTGGCTGAGTGGTCGACTAGATAAGAGAAGTGTTTGTGATGAACACAATCTATGCGCGTATCTTGATCTACTTGCTGTACTTGCAATGCCGTTGATCGTGCATGATGATAGTATTACAAGCCGGGTGTTCTGCCGTTGCTAGGACCCCAAATGATCTTGCTCGATGCTTATAGTGACCCCAAACAAGCAAAGTGATTGCAAACGATCTGTCGCTCTCGATCCAGCGCATGACCGGTTCGTCTGCTTAATATGGTCGGTACCCATTTGCACCACCTCCTCCCCAACCCCGGCCTCTTCCGCGCCAATTTGCCCCTCCACCTCCACCACGCGTTTGTTCACCTCGCCAACCTGCACCGCTGCCGCGTCCGTACTCGCCCTGTCTATAGCTACCTCCGCCCATCTGCAGTGTGTCTCTACTCGGCGGTGGCGGAGGCGCGTTAGGTAAGAAGCTGTTATGGAAGGGTGGAGGCTGAACGAACTCCGGTGGTGGCGGGGGCATCCAGTTTTGTGGGCGCTCCGGTCCAGTAGGCGAGTTCTTCTCTATGTTCTGGAAGATCTTCATGAAAGGTACGCTGAACCCATAATAGCCCTCGACTACTTTGAGTTTCGGTCTATCGTCACGGTTCATAGGATCTCTCGTTAATCGAAGGCCAAGGCCATTGAGGATGAATTCATTCCCGTCGTCTGTCGTAGGCACATTGGGTATTGCGTTGATGTCTTTGCACTCTTCAATGTGCTCGAGCACCGATTCCATCATGTCGGGATCGACTGATCCGTTTGGCATGTCAAGTGGTTTGATGCGTCCAACTTTTACGGGATGGCCAGGCTTTGTCGCTTTCATTGCTTGTACCATGGTTCCAACGGGAAGATCGAACCACGCATCCTCAGCCAGTCCATGGGTATCAGGAAACGTGTTTTGAACATCTTCGGATTGAATTCTGGTCATCAGTTTGTAGTGATATGACTGGTGATTCCGCCTCAGCCAGTCCAGCCAGTCGATGTAGGCCTTGCGCGCAATATTGCGGAGACCGAGACGTATGCGATTGGTGAACAACCGCTCCTGAGTCCAGCTCTGCAGCAGGCAAGCCAGATCTTGGTGGAGACGAAGGGCCTGGACACCATGAGAAGGGGCAGCCATCTCAACAAGCTTGGCGACATTCATCCCGATAGTCTTTGCAAATATCGCGTACGTCTCGAGCGGCTTTCGGAGTAGTCGGCCTGGATTCTCGCGAATGCGAAGGAAGATGGCGTCTAGCAAGCGAAGTAGATCGAGGCCGACCTGAGCTTGAAGCAGAGGCAACTGGTCGGGGCTGGCTTGAGATGTCGCTGATAGCAGAGAATCCGAGAGCTTAAGTAGGTAGTCTCCAAAAGCAGCAACCCTACGCCGAGACTTTGCTACATGGCACACAATCCAGGCAACGCATTTTTTGAACTGACATCAGTTTAGCGAAGGATGCATGGAAAAGATTGAAGCTCAGGAAAGACCTCTTTGGTGGAGCGGGTAGTGTCTCGAATGGCGATCTGTAAGAGGTTGTGAAAGTTGTTAATGTCTGACGAGTCAAGAGTAGACCTCTTGGATTGGCCGGTGGTCAGACAGCCAACGAGCTTTCCCTTTGCGAGAAGTAGTCCGACATCAGCCTTTGATGTCTGCGCGGTCCTGGAATCCATTTCCGAACGTGATGGTCGAGGTCGAATGTGTTGTCAAAGTTTGACCGAAGGGCAGATTCAAGGAGGGGTGGAGCGTGCAGCAAGCTGTTCCTGACGCCGGCCGTCTTGCAGACTTCGTTCTAGACCGTTTTTTTTTTTTTTTTTTTTTTT
>JGI24891J29808_1000081_pt1 | contig 122864 bp, 118 predicted proteins | sample FreactcultuFSWF8_FD_29808 | JGI IMG/M metagenome (IMG submission 29808) | reverse complement strand
CTGGGCATCCCGTCCGCTCTGCCATACATAAGCAGTTGAACGGCAGATTAGTACTACGGTGGGTGACCACGTGGGAATCCCTGCTGCTGTATGTTTTGCATGTTCTTTTGCTTGCCTGTCTTTTCTTTCCAGCGCAAGCACTGAGAATCAACATGCTTTTTGTTTGTGAACACAGATCATTCGCTGGGCCAAACCACTGTTGTCCTCTGACGGGCCTTTCCCTCGATTCCTATCTCCATTCCTGGAGTTCAATTATTTTCCAGAGATCGCCGGTTGAGCTAGCTGCTTGCTCTTTTACATAGGTAAGTCAATGCTACCGAAAATTCTAGCAGCAAACCGCGGGAGAAGTTTCACCCGACGCGGTGCCTCTCACGTACAGTTTGTGTCAACAAGCGATATCATTGTACACGTTTGACCTCTTTGGCCTTCACGGAAACGTAGATGTGTACGTGTTGACATTTCATTCTATGCTCGTTCTTCGCCATGAAAACAGTGTCACTAAGCTAGTCTGGGAGCACATTCGCCCTCTGCTCAGTCGGTCAAACATTCATCCATTACAACACTTTTGTTGCCTGTGATTAATCTATGGATCATACCCATTTCTGTTTCTCGCAGTCATAATATCTCCACTTCGAGCGGGCGACATCATAAACTTGGATCTGACCTCTTCTTCGTGGCCACAGAACATGTGCAATACTTTCTCCTGTTTCCCACTGATAACGAAAAGCGTGGTGGGTGTAGAACCAGACAGGATAAGGGAAGAGGCTCACATTAGTAGATTCCCGTGCACGTCTTGTCAGCTCTTTCACCGTCTCTGGCAGTACAGATAACTCTCTGTTAGTGTCATCGTACCTTTGTAGGATACGAGGGCTCAGCTTGGAACGGCCGTTCTTGATGTAGAGGAGAGTGGCGATCGAGATGCAATCCAGCCAGTCATCGGGACTCTGGGCTCCGTTTATTCTCTGCAATCGTTTCAACTTGCGCGCAAGTACCCATTCCCACTTTGCTGCGTATATAACCAGGTTGTTGTCGCTATGAAGAACATCCCCCTGCTGTTTAGATTCAATGAATAGAGCTTCCGGATTGTTGAGAAGAGACAGAAAGGTGGTGATTTCATCGTTGGCCCAGTCAGGCACGAAATGCAGATTGTCAGCAATCTTTCTGATGAGACGTTTCATTTCTGTTTTGACAGCATCGTACTGTCGACCAAAGGTGCGTTTGTTGAGAAAGTAGTCGAGATCGTGAGATTCTGATCTGTTACGGAGGCACGTCACTGCGACGAACCCACCGCAAGCGACCAGCTCCAATGGTCGAAATGGTGCAAGGACGGGTGAGTTTGCGATTTCCTCGCTCAGCCATCGAATAGCTGGTTGAGGTCAGCCTTTTTGCACAGAAGATATTGATAGAGTTACCTGAGGGGCATTACCGAGGGAAAATCCACTCCTGTCGAAGCTCTTGCGAAGTAGAGACGACGAAGGCATACTGAGAAAGTCGATGTTTACAAATTGAGAAAGATGGAAAGCGAAGTGGTGTACATATATATAGATCTCTTCAGAAGTGGCCTCAGCGACTCTGTATCAGGTGCTTGGGAGGCGTACACACTCATGTGCCTCAGGAAACAAGCGTCATAGCAGTCCGAAGACTGTGACAAGTATGGTGGCTTTGTTGAGTCACGCATCAATCATTACACCCGGTATTCAGCCACTTGATGTGGCGGTACCTGGTTCGCCAAACTGAGACTGTGGCAAGGAGTTAGCACTTTTCTAAATTGTAGATCAAAGATACTTGCCTTCTTTGGAACGAGAATTCATTCTCATGATCCGTGAGTCGTCAGCGTTTCCATATGGGCATTCCCCTCAACCTCCTCATAACATGACCCGCATCAACATAACAAGTCCCATCAGCCCCATCAGCCCCCCGACCTCACTCGATACCCTTCCTGCACTAGTCTTCACATCGAAAGGGCCGCACACACCACCGTTTGCACCATTGAAGCTGGCACAGTTCTCCCATACCGCAGCAGAGACGTTGTCTCTCATCTGGCAATATGACCCCCAGCCAGAAGTCTCGTTCTTGGCTCCTGGGAAGCCAGAGTCGTAGTAGTAAGGAATGATAGGAGTGTCGGTACAGCATTTTGCCATGACGGCTGAGTTATTGGCACAGGAGCCCAGAGCACAGGAGGGAAATGTGACGTTGGGCGGTGCTTCAAGGAAGTCGGGGCATTTTGAGGTGGTGTTCATGTATGTGATGTTCATTTTTGTTGTGTTCAAGAATTGTTTAGTGGTTGCAATGGTGTATGTGGTAGGAGGCAGAGTTAGAATCGATTCTTCGAGGCTAATAAGGTTGTAGATGTATGGGTGGTAAATGTTTCTTATCGCAATGGGCGGTCTAGACTACTATAAAAGCTTATACCGAAGCCAAGGTTAGCCTTGTATAAATTTGGTCGAGCACCTGATGAAGCTTGGTGACCGCTTACGGTGGAGATTTGTGACTATAGTCCGTCTGGCAAGAGTCTACGAGCAGTAAAAGGTCTCGAGATCTTATCGCAGTTTTACGTACGGTATAGTTCCTCTGGAGGCATATCGGGAAGGTGCGAAGCTTGGAGGTATACGCTCGGACGACGCCTCACCCGCAACCAGTATAAAAATGCCAGAGAGGCACAAGCGAATTTGGAGAACGGACTTCCTCATCATATGGCTTGTATGTGCCGCAAATGTGCAATTGTCGGAGTTCGCCTTGCAAATGCGTGCTTCGAAAGTCACATGGGCTGATACGAGCGCGCGAAAAGTGTTTCGAGCATACCGGCTAGGTGGGGCTAGCTGCAGGAATGCACGAGGTTGTCTTGTCCTGATGTGAAGAGAGTCCAGAGCGAGCAGTCCGGAAAGAAGCACGCTGCAGACACTATCCGGGTCGAACCTCATCTGTGCCTTACTGTAGAGGCGTCTTCTGACCAAGGGCATATTGGAGCCTGCGTTCGAATCATGGCTCACCATGTTGTGGTGGATGTCTGATTTTCAGATGACATCTCGAAGCTAGCGGTGTGGAACGAGCTCGCCGAGTGTGATGACTGTTGATAGAAAGACTCTCTCGAGTCATTGGCGTGATGTGTCGCTAGCTCTGCTCCGGCTTCCGCATCTTGTTCCTCTTTCGCGTCGTTGGCATCCGAGGTTATATTGCTGCTTATGTGGAACGAATCCAGCGATTTTGAAAGGCCTTGGTCAACGGATTTCCTAAGAGTGTCATCGTCGTGTTCTGAAGTCGTTCCTGGGTTCTTCTCAGTCTCGGTCTCTGGCTTTCTCTCAATCTCAATCTCGACAACAGTTGCTGAGTGTGCGTTTGTGCCTTGTGATGATGATTTTTCCTCGGCAGATGCAATTGGAGTGACCTCAAGCTCTGCCTGTGCTTGTTCCTTCTCTTTCTCCATTTGGTCTCGTATACGGTCAATTCTCTCCTCGTCGGAAGTCAATTTTGTTCTCCGCTTCTCCTTCCTCGAAACTTCAACTTCTAGCATTCGTTTGTCTTGGGTGCCTACTCTTCCTTCGCTCCGCAAACCGTCATCATCACGGTCGAAGTACAACGCCCATAAATCGCTGTCTTCGTCTTCCTGGACGATGATGAAGCCTTCCCAGCCTTCAAATGTGAGTCTTCGGTCGATGGGAGTGCAGTCCCAAGGTCCGACATGATGCGGCTCCGCTTCGACACGTATGCCGTATTTGACCTCATGCGTATTCCGATCCAGGTACACCCAGTTCAGAAATGGCGGATCGTCGCTGATAGTAGTGACCATCCCTTCGCCATTTTTGAAGCCTTGTTTCTTCCACTTCTCTCCTATCCAGGGGACCGGTAGATAATAACCAGAAAATGGGTGGGCGAGATTCGCACCGAGTCTGCTGTGCTCCGTGTCGATGTACAGCTTGTTGTCTTTCAACACAACCATCGCACCATCAAATTGCTTGCTGTACGCGTTCCTCTTTGGCAGGTTGATTGTCAAATTCGATTTTCGGCCTCGATGCTCTTCGCGAGCATTTTGTTGCTGTCCTTGTCTGACGGCTTCTGTTGTTCCGATGATGGCTGGGCAAGCTGCCACAGCTGTGAGAATTCCAAAGACCATGGGTTATGTAGGATTTGCTTATGTTTGATCCGGAAGGTACAAGTGTCACACCGGAGGTTCTCGAGGTTTGCTTATGTACCTGACAATCAAAGTTACGGTTCTTGGTCGCCGGGGAAAAATCTCCGTGATGTCATTTTCTTAGACCCGATTGCGTTTGCGATGCCACTTGGTTCTGTTCACGCTACGCGCCGCACGGTATGGTCGCACGTAGTCACTAGTGTTAGTTTTACAGGAGGCCTGTGAACAGATGTCTGATGTCTTCGGATTAATTGTTCAACGAATATATACGGGTTTTTCCCGGCGATGTACAATTCCAGATTGCTGTCAATCGCTTCTTCTATACCATATTCTACAGTAACCCGATAGTGATATCTCCCTTGATTCTGGCAGTCAGGTGAACTTCTACATCCAGATCCAGCTTGATGTTGATTCTCAAGCTCTGCTTCTCTTCGCCATCCTTGGTCTCGGTGGTGGTCTTCTTGTCTTCAGGGTCGCGCTTGCTCAATTCCGTGCCAGGATTTTTGGGAAGGTTGCGGCCTCCCAATGTGTTCTTTGCGACGTCGGGTGCGTCTTGGGTACTGTGACTCTGCTGTCAGCGACGTGCTCTGCAGCGCTGTGGATGCCGGTTTCACTTACACATTGTCTGCCATGGTTTGGTTCTTCTTTTTATTCTTGTTCTTAGCAATTTTGACAACGCTTTCAGCTGTGCTGATGTGGATTGATGTGTAGTGGGAAAGGTGACTTTGTTGTGCTGATACCCGAGCGAGACCGCTTACATGGGTCACCTTTTATCCCAGACGCCGGGCAGCTGATCGTCGATTACAGCATGGGAACAGCTGAGGCGTCATCAAACTAGGATGATGCAGCGCGTTGTCTCCTCCTAAGTTACTGCCCCCAAGCCCAGTAGGTTACTGCTGATCATTGTTGCTTTCGAGCTCAAGCTCCAAGGTCCAGGGCCCGAAAACGTCTTAATATGTTCGATGGTGAGTTGACGGACCGTACCTACGGTTCCACTCTTCTTTTGGATCAACGTGTTTAAGGACCTTTCTCCACGATCTGCGGCTCCGAATTGAACCTCTTGGCCTTATTTCCCACTGTTGGCAAGTCCGTCTGCAGAGTGACGCATCTGGTATGTCGTTTTCTAACGTCGAGCGTCGCGATTTGAGCCTCTACGTCCTAATCAGGTCAAAGCACGAAGTGGTCGCATCCCAGAGCGTGAAATAGGCCGTTCGGACCGTCTCCGAAGATCAAAGGCGGTGATATAACAGCTGTTATTGTTTCAAACAGAACGAGTACCAAAGGTCACACCTCAGACGCGGAGCAAAACGCTGGTGGTGCTTCGATGAGCTGTTAGGTGCTCGCACGATCATATCGCCTCGCAACCTGGGTAACCCTGACCCCAAACTCAAGCCTTCTCATGTCTAGCCACGACCTCGGAAACACACATCTAGCATACTTATAAATAGCTCACAAAAGTCGGAAAGCTCCTTGCAAGCTCGTGAGTGGAAGAATACTGCAGTGGCCATGGTTGTGGTGGTTTTACTGTCGGGCATGGGTTCGGAATCGATCCATCGCACAGCATGCTCAAAGGTTGGTAATATTATAACCAACGACAGTGATCGTTGCCCGGTACGATCTCAGTAATCCACCGCAGCTACAGCACGACAATCCTGTTGAAGTGAAAGGTACTGTGCTTTTTTACAGTATCTCGATATACTCCCACTGGAGAGAGCGATAGACATGAACGAGTCAGGACAAGATCAAGAGTGTAATTCTCATAAGAAAAGGTCATGGTCATTTCTCTTCATGATGCTAACTGTTTGCAAACGCTATATTACAATAAAGGGTAAAGTTCTTTTTGTTCAAAAAAAAAGCCGTCAAAGTCATTAGAGGCGAGACGTTTAGATCTTAGTCTTCTCGCCAATGGTGTTGAGGAAAGCAGTGTGGACGTGCTCGGTCAAGTCAGCGGCCTGCAGCGAACGACCCTTCTCTTTGTATGCGAGACGCGAGCACTCTCTGGTGATGGCACTGCCACCGAAAGCGACGAGAGCAAGGGTCTCTGACTCGGAAAGATCGTTCTCGTGGTCCCAGATTCTGTCGTGGTAGGCCTTTCTGTAAGCGAGAAGAGTAGCGAGAGAGCCGGTAAGGGTATCGCCCTGACCTCCTGAGCGCTTGAGACCACCCTCGTTGTCGTTGACAAAGGTGTGCTTGCCATTGGAGATGTAGTCCTTAGCACCCTTCTGGATGATGGTAGGACCACCGAACTTCTTGGCCAGCTCCTCGCACAGCTTTGAAGGGTCACCGTCGGCGTCGATGCCCTGTGCCTTTGCCAAACGACCAAACTCGACGATGTTGGGTGTGAGGATACACTCGGTGCAGCCCTGGACCAACTCGGGTCTGTTCTGGATGATGAAGAGACCGTCGGCGTCGACGATGAAAGGAATACCCTGCTTGCGAGCCTCCTGGATGACACGGGCACAAGTCTCTTGCATAGCCTCATCGCGACCAAGACCGGGACCGATGACAACGACGTGAAGACGAGACAGCATATCGGTGACGGTCTTGGAGATGTTGTCAATGTTCTCGCCCTCCTTCATGTTCTTGCTCTGGCGCATGTAGGGGTGAACCATCAGATTGGGGGAGTATGTCTTGATGACCTGGCCGGCGCCAGGCTCGCAAATGACGTGGGACATGTCGGCACCGAGCTTTGCAGAAGCCATACCGGAGAAGTAAGGGGCACCAGTGTAATCCTCACTACCGCCAATGACGGCCACACGTCCGAGCTGTCCTGTTACACGAAAAAGTCAGTTTGAGGCTCCTGTATAGAGTTTTCGAAGAGGCTCAAATTACCCTTGTGGAAGCTCTCGAGCATGGGAGGGATGATCTTGTAGATCTTGTTGATGATTTCCTTGCGAGATGCCATTGTGAAGGTGTGTTTGGCTTAGAAGATTATGGGATTGTGTAGAATGCCGATAAGATGGAAAGCAAAGTGAAAAATGGATGAAGAAGAGGACTCTTTGTACGCGGTAGACAATCTCGAGCTCATGATGAGGCATGACGTCGCTGAGGGTGTTTTGTGGGGAAAGCATGACGATGCGGACGGCAGAAACAGCGTGCAGCTGCTCCTCCAACAAGTTCGTGTCTTATCTGGAAAAGTACCTTATATCACGATCCCTGACATATTCTGAGACTACTCCTTCTCAATTGTCCTTCCATAAACACATACCCAAAACATACCACAAAAGTAATCACCAATACGATCATCATGTCATCCGGCCTCGACCCCAAGGGACCTTCCCAGCCCAACTTGGACGCAGCATACACTACTGCCGGCAACCCAGCCACAAAAGAGCCCGCAGAGAAGGCCCAAGCAAGCCAAAAAGATGACTCAGCACCAATGTACGTCGTGTCCTCTGATTGACATCCTCCCACCACTAAAGCACAGCACAGCGACAAGCGCATCCCCTCCGAGCAAGCACACTCCCAATCCGAAGCCACCCCCACTTCAGTAGCGCGCGGTATCCGTGGTGCTCCCCCTGGCGAAGAGGCCAAGGGTGAGACCCACGAGTCCGTGGGCAGGAACCAAGAGCTTGATGGACAGCAGATGGCCGCACCTGGAGAGGGAAAGGTCGCAGACGCTGTGGACCAAAAGCCTGGAGCCACGGGAGCTCAGCCTGACTTGGCCTCCGATCTGGATCGCAAGAAGGAGGAGCAAAAGGAGGCTAGAGAAGAGATCAAGGCACAGAAGAAGGAGGATGTCGATGTTGCTGGTGTACTGGGTCAAAGAGGAGGTCCTGCAAACCCTGTCGACAAGGAGGGATACCCCAACTCTGATTACAAGTAGGCTTCAATTTGTTTGGACTGATGAGAAGCAAAATATCTTGTTGCGATAGCCATAGCCACGAATTTATACGAATTAATTCCCCTGTCGTTTAGCCATCTGAATGATAACGCATACCTTCCCTTTCGTGAACATAGCTAGCCAGCCTTCGCTTGAACGCCAAATGCTCGCATGATTCCTTCCCGCGTTTTGCCTCCTTGATTCGTTCATCACGTCAGTCCCCATCATTGGTCTTCTTTCACATCATGTTGGCTGCGCCTGGTCCCATGAACATGTTGTTCATACTGGCTTGCTGGGCTTGCTGTGCTAGTTGCTGTTGCTGTTGCTGAGCTTGTTGGGCTTGCTGTTGTTGAGTCTGCTGCGCGTCCAGGGGGTTCGTTTCAAGATTCATTGACCACATCTGCATTGGATCACCCTGGACGTATGAGTCCCAAGCACCCTGTCTCGAGTTAGCAGTCTGATCGTGGTAGTCTGTGGCAAAGGTCAATACTTACCCAATCAACTTCCGGTGCGGTGGCACCGAAAAGCTGGGTGAATGGAGAGGCAGCACCTTGAACGGTTTGTGGACCATTGACGTCCACACCGCCGTATTGAGGTGTCAGTCCCGTGCGTTCCGACATTGGCTCATTAAGCAAGCCGGCCATACTAGCTGGGTATCCGCGTGTCTCCATGCCTAGAGAAGTAGGATTGTTGGAAGCAAAGCCAGCGTTAGGACTGACTCCGCCAGATGATAAGAGGCCCAAGGTCATAGCAGCAGAATGTTCAGGCGGTACCTCATCATCGACAATGTCAGAAACTTGGCCGTTAGGGAAGGCCCCGAAAGAATGACCACGCACGCCATATTGGTTAGCACTGCGCAACTGCTGCTCTCTGCCACCAATCATCGCTGTCTGCTGTTGCTCTTGTGATTTGAGTTTGCCAAGCATTACACGAAGCTGTGTAGATGCTTTGTAGGCTTCCATACTCTTGTCCCGTAGACTTTCCCAAATCTGAGCGCAGGTCTGCAGCGCTGTTATCATGTGCTCTCTGCGGTCTTGCGTCCACACATCTCCTGTCAAAGGGGACGAAGGACTTGACGAGGAGGTCTTGACTGCGCTCCTATCTGACTCGGAAGTGTGATAGAGATCGAGGCACACAATCATAGCTGCAAGCAAAAAGTCATGGGTTGTAAGGGAAGAAATGTTCCACTTGACCGATCGCAACTTGCCACCATCTTGTGACTCCATATATAGGGTAGCCTGGTGTGCGAGCATCTCCATTGAAGCGTCAATGCAGGTTCGTCGAGAGTATGCATAACGCGGCGAGTCACGTCCTCTAGCAATGAACTTGCGGTGCAGCATACATTGCGACTTGAGATAGATCAGTTCCAACGCATACGCCTGCATGATCAAATTGGGTGCAACCGTGGCAAGCTCCGAGGGAGACTTCATCTGAAGATGGGGAGGAATCTGGGTACGAGCTTCACGAAGCTGAGCATCCAGCCTCATTATCTCCTCGTAGGCTGGAGGTGATGACACGGATTGAATGCGATCAACTATCTTGCCGAAACAAGATATCAGTCTAGCCTTGGCGATCATGTACGAAGCTGGAGTAACCTCCGATTCTGATCGAGACTGAGGTAGCGACTTCATGTCTTCGGTGAACTCGTCGTCGAAGATGTTGTGAGGCAATTCGGAGTCCGTGTTGTTAGAGCGGACCATAGGAGGTAGACCAAATTGGCAGGAGAACAACAAGTCAGCCTGGCGAACAAAAGTCCACACTCGTCTCCTCATTTCAGCGGTGAAAGGCGATACACTAGGATACGGGCCGGAATCACGGTGGTAGCCCATACGCATAGCCAGGCGAGTGCATAGGTTAACGAGCAAGAGAATTCCAGTCTCGGCGTCACTACTGCTGCTGTGCTCAGCCTGAATGTGCAGTATCAGAGCCTCGACCAATTGTGGCATTGGCTGTGTGACGTCCGCAAGCACGATGCATTGGGCCGTGAGACGCTTGAAGGAGATAGACAGATCTCGCGTTCTACCCTGGTATTCCGGAGGCTCATCACCTGCTCTGGTGTATGACTGTAAGGCCAAAGTCATCATGCCGTATAACAAGGCAAGGAAGGTGACTGGCGTCTCGTTAGGGTTTTGCCAGTGTCTGTCATACTGCCCCTGAAAAGTCGGGCCATGGATAATGTCTGATTGAGTCAGTATGTGTGTCATAGAACACGTCTCTCCAGGATTTACGTACGGACAGCTGGATCGTATGATTGGAAATAACGCTTGACAAGATCATCGACAGCATTCTTGTCTGGCAAGGTAACAAGGACTTCGGTCTTGTTGTTCAGCCTTGGACCCTTGAACAGGAATGAACCTGATACATCGTCTTGCTTCGAGGCCTGGACTTTTCTGAATTGTTCTTGGTACTGCTCCTTGTGGCTGGCGAAGTAATTCTTGACCTCGGCAATATCTGACAAGATGGCGAACCAATGCGCATCTGGTACGAAGAAGGCTTTTGCACCATCGATCTTCATGATTCCAATGTCCTGAGCAACATCATTGATATCGCTGTCTTCTCCTTCGACTTCCCTGATGCTGTCCCTGTGAGGATCCAGGGGCATGCTGATCGAGGTGCCGAGACTGTTGCTTCTACTCGAATTGATCGCGGCGTGAGCAGCTGAGGGACCAGCAGCCTGAGAGCCATTGGTCATGAGCGACAGAACCAGACTCTCGAGTCGATCGATACGGTTCTGCATGTCGTCTGGTGTACCAGTCGGTACATGATGTATGCCGGGCTTCTTACGCGCGCTAGGAGAGGCATAGACGCAGGAGGTAGTGTCGCCGCGCTTCGTGCAGTTGTCGCAGGGGTGTCCTCGGTTGCACTTCAGCTTTCTGTGACGACAAGGCGCGCATGACAGAGGGATTCGGTTCCTCTTGCGCACCACGCGGAACTGGCCATTGTCGGGTGAAGCGCCAGTGGACGAGTTGGTTGTCGGTGGCGTAGGTGTCATGACGGAGACCTCAGAGTTGTGCGACGTCCTGCCGACCACTCGAGAATTATGCGACAATGAGGCAGGTCCGACGGACTTATCGGACGAGAACTTTTGCGATCGGTCTAGGAGTCCTGGGTATCTTCTCGATGAGGACTCGGCAGATGGTAGGAAGAGTCTCGAGTCGACTTTCGATTCGCGCTGGGAAGGAGCGCTCGAGTTGGTCGTTTTGCTGCTTGACAAAGTAAGAAGGTCCCGAGCAAGAGAAGCATCCCGCACGTCGACCATGACCACCCGCGTTTTTGGAGCGGGCATCGAACTGTCTTGGCATTCGAGTGCGCCTTCCTCACAAACCCTCATCCTTTTTTGCTTTAGCATTTTGCTCTCCATGGTCGCTTCTTACTACTGATTCATTGTGGCCTCTGGCTTTGACACAATATACAGAGCCATTCTTGAAGTCTTCCTCGCGGTTATGGTAACTCCGACTGCCAAAACTCCGCTTATGGCCGGGCTCTCCGAGGCCAATAGGTAGAAGGTGGAGAGGGAGCGAAAGCAGAAATATAAACTATAATGATCAGATACAGGATCCGAGAAAACTACAAACGAGGTACTAAGCCAACTCGCTCTCCGAACATTGAGCGATATCCTCAACATGAGACGCGCCCTTAACCTCGGAATGCTACAATTCATGAACCATTTGTGTGAGCAGTCATGTTACCCACAAACACCTCTTGCTGTCTTTTGACTTTCCTTGACTTTACTCTTTTCTTCAGTACCCTTCAACTGTTCCATCTTGATGTAAACTCTTCATACTCATACCTGTCAAACAGAAGCTAGACAGGGGTACCAATGAAGAACGATGAGAGAATTAGCAAGAGAAAGCGGAATAGAAAACAATGTACGTAAACATCTGAGCAACATGCCCTTGGACATATCACTTGGCCGCACACAATCATCCACGAGCGGGGTCATATCTCGAGAACCTAGGAATGGTTAGCCGATCGAAATACAATATAGTGTTCGGACAGTACGAACCTCCAAATTCTCGCGCGCATATCTCCACTTCCAGTGGCGAACAGACCACCTTGGACCGGGCTGGGAGCGACTGAGATGACGGAGTTCTTATGTCCCTGAAGCATGAGTTGTGCATCACCAGTCTGAGGGTTCCAGAATTGAACACCTCTGTCTTTTGAACCGGACAGAACCCATTCGCCATCAGGTGAAAGTGCAACACTAAGGACAAAGTCCTAGATAGCTGTCAGTAATTGGCCTCTACACTCTTGTTCGGCAAACTAACCTTGTGGCCCTCGAACGTGCGGATACACTTTCCACCGCGCGGGTTTCTCGGTGGCATGGGCTGGTTGCCATAGTGGCTTTGAAGCTCCCACATTCTGATGGTTCTGTCCAGACTGCCGGAAACAAGCTCTCTGCTAGTGGGCGAGAAAGCGACAGAGTAGACGCTATCCTTGTGGCCAGGGTTACCGCCAGCTTCCTCGAGTCTCTCGAGGAGGTTTCCACTAGCCAGCTCCCACACTCTGACACTTTTGTCCAAACTACCAGCAGCCAGGAAACGGTTGTCTGGCGAGATGGCGACGGTAGTCACGCCGTCCTCGATAGTGAGGCACAATACACATTGGTTGTTAGGAATATCCCAAACGCGAACAGTGCGATCGCCAGAACCAGAGGCGATGTAACGACCATCTGAGGAGTAGTCGAGGGAGTAAATGTCTTGCTCGTGACCGGCGAACTGGTGACGAATTTGACCAGCGGCAATTTCCCAAATCTGAAAACCGAGTCAGCAAAGATTAACATAAACGAAAAGGATCACTAACGCGAATGATCTTGTCCTCAGCACCAGTGGCCAAGTATTGGCCATCAGGGCTGAAGCAGACACTTCTGATGTAAAGATCGCCATCCTGAGGCAGACTGGTGTCCTGCAGGTGCTTGACCTGTTGACCACTCTCAACATCGAAGATCTGAGCCGAACGGTTGCAACCGGTGGCAACAAATCTTCCATCACGGCTGAAGCGAACACAGCAGACTACGCTCTGGTGGGCCAGGTTGTGGACAAGTTCAACATCCAACGTGCGACGGACGCGGGGGTTGAAGACGGCGTACCAGTCTTCGCCCTCACGCTTGAGGTTTCCGGGCAGTGTCTCGACAGCCAAATCCACCAGCTGGTTACCGCTACCACCGAGCTCTTGAGCATATTGTTGGTGCTGAGGCAGAGAAAGAGCCTGCTGTTGTTGAGCAAGGGCTGGGGGAGGAGTAGGACGCGCCATAGCGGGAGAACCAGGGTAAGGGTTGGCGTTGTTCTGCTGAGGAGTTCCTGGGATACCAGGGGGGCCGCGAGCGTTGGTTCTGGGCTTGCCAGGGCCAGGGGAGGCTGTGGGCTGGGGTGGTGCGGGACCATATCCTGTGAAGCTGTGTTAGTAGGGTGATCTGTCGACATGGATTGTTTCACGATCCAAATCTTACCGTTGACACCAGCTGGGGGCTGACCGTAGCCGCCGAAGGGTGCGTGTTGAGGAGGACCAGGAGGAGGATTCAGGCCGGGTGGGCCCTGGAGATGGGCAGGTACACCCTGAGGTGGGCCATCCGAAGGGGGAGGGGCGAGACCTGGGCCACCTTGAGCGGTAGCGCCAGCCATGATACCCTGAAAGAGGTTGGCAGGGCCATGGCCGATTGAGGGTGGTGGAGGCTGCGAAGGGCCAGTGTGCGAAGACTGGCTGGGACCTCCACGAGCCTCAAGGTCGCGGCGCAAACGGGAAATATCTTCTTCGTACCTGTAACGAGAGGTCAATTGATGGTCGTCGCGCAGCTACAAGATGTAGGAACGTACTTTTGCTTCATCTGCATGTGCGTCTGCTCGAGTTGGAATATCTTGCTGCGTACAAGCTCCATCTCTTGGATTTGGTTTGCGACTAGATCGTATAAGTTATAGTCGGCAAAAACAACATCGGGATTGGGAAACGCCATGGCGACAACTCGGAAGGAGCGATGGGGAAACGACAGCAAGTCGTGAGAATACATCAGGCATCGCGTCTGTATTTACACAACCAGCGGCAGGTGTTTGTCACGACAAACGGGGACGACTCACGCTGATGCTCATACTCGTTTGCACGTCCGCCCTGAGCCTCGAACTCGGCGCGCACCTGCTCGAGCAGCTCGACAAGGCGGTTGTTTGGTGGTGCCGGTGCCCCGGCTATACCACGATGCGCGTTGTACATGGCGGAATTGGTATGAGTGGTGTCGACTAGTGATGAGTTTGGATGGTTGGTGATCGCAGCGCGTCCGTCGCGACTTTGTCTCGGCGTCGCGAAAGGCACACACTGTTTAGGTGGCCCTAATCGTACTACGCTCCGAAATTCGGATCTCGCCGAAGGACTCGAGGTAATGGATGCGCGGATGGAGATGGGTGTTTGCGTGGACGGAGATGGAAATCGGAGACGTGTCAAGGAGGTGATGCTGCAAAGAAAACGCCTGGCAAAGCACAAACCGTGGGTCACTCCGAATGGGAACGAACCTCATCAAGCCCCCCCAAGCAACTCTGTCTTCGACCACACTCGGCACGGTTGCTACGAAGAAACTCTATTAGTGTGGGTCTAGTTCAGCCTCCCGCGTGTGCCCGGACGCCTTTCCTGGATCGGACATAAATCTCTCCACGTTTGACTGGATGTACCCGATGCTCTTCGTTTGTTGGAAACAGTCTGAGAACATGCACCGAGCGGCTGCAGAGACATATGCGCTGTATGTTTCACCGCCGAGCGAACTTGCAGGTACCGGTCATGGTTGTGCATCTACAGCAGGTTAGCGGCGGAGACGACATTGGCTTCTCTCCAGATCACCGGCCGTTATATTGGTGCTGCAAACTCGGTTACTCGCCGCAGGGTCGGAACGCTCAGCCCTTCCTGTCAGACATGCAGTTCTCTGGCACGTGCGCTGTGAACAACGACAAGTCATAAAAGCTTCGAATGTCGAATGGATCAAACGAGTGTTTGCACGGCGATTGCCTCGACTGATGTCTACCGGTCTTCGGGTGTGAGCAAGACCATCGAGTTTTGCTCATAACCTGTCGCTTGAATGATACACATTGCGATACCACGTCGAAACATCTGCCGAAAAGAGTAACTTAGTTCCTATTAGTCTTAGGTTCGATATAAGCAGGGTTTTGATTCTATTCAAGCGAATAATTGGTGAGCTGAGCGCAAAGTCTCCACACGCGGAGGACTTTGTCGCTCGATCATACCATCCATGATACCAATTTCATCAGACTCCGTAGATGCTTGGTTCAACGGCCAGCGTTCTCCGAGTCTCCAACTCAACCGTCCGACTAGCAGTGTGTGAAACGTCAAAATTCCGCGCCGTTGTATATAATGAAGCCCGCCTGTGGCGTGGCGATTCTTATACTCCCTAGACTGTATCAATGACTAGATACTTGTAGCCGGCTATCAAAAGACGACACGTTTTCAATGATTGAGTACATGTTCAGGGAGCGGATACCCCTTCGTGCTCTCTCCAGACATACGCCTCTGACAAAATCATCCCGCAACTTTATTATTTTTTGCAGAGACATTCAGACTGTGAGGGCTTGGTCTATATCTATTGCTAAGTCTTTGTATCCACGTAAAATATAGCCGGATTCCAATTTCACTCGACGCTTTCCAGACCTCTCAGATCGCCGCCGCTTCTCATCTTCTCGATCTTGTCACTGTCATCAACCAAAGTCTTACCAACAATCTCCTTCTCTGCATTTCCCATCTTGACACCAGCGATGCTTGCAATGAACTCACACATCATTCTCTCGGCATTTGCACTATTCATGGTGAGAGCATGATCATCGCCTTCGAAGTAGTGCACCTTTCTGTCGCCCTTTGACCCATACATGCTGTACAGCCTTTCACTGCACTGATGGCTCAGTGTACGATCACCAGTGCCATGTAACAACAGTACCGGAACACCTCTCCTTCCTACTGCTCTGATGCCTTCTGTCTCGGCAGTCTGAGACGCTACAGTGGCACAGCCCACGACTCTCGAGTCTTGACCGCCGACTGTGAACACGGGAGCGCCGCCAAAGGACCAGCCAACTAGTACAAAGCGACTGATGTTATGCTCAGTCTGTAGATAATTCATGGCTGCCAGTACATCGGGAACACAGTACTTGTTTCGAGCTGGGAAACGATAGTCCATGCGAAGAACAGGAAGACCTTGTTGTAAAGAGGCTAGCTTATGTGCCATACTGAGGTAGATGCTTGAAGGGCCTACAACACCGCCGCCGGCTCCAGAGAGAAGGATTGCTGCTGTACTATGTTGATTTTGATAGTTCTCAGGCAAGTGTAGGAATGCTGGGACTGTGCCATCAATGCCATCCTGGACTTTGAGGTTGAACGGCTTGACAATGGATGGGAATTTGACAGCAGCTATTGTGTGTTCGAGGCCAGAGTACTGCGATAATTTCGCTGGATGGTCCTTTCGAGAGATTTGAGTGGTAACGGAAAGGGAAGCGTTATTGGTCATTGGCTTGGACATATTTGCGATGTTGTTTCGGAGGTTGGAAAGAAGTTGACGAGCAAAGAAAGGGACTCTAGACATGGAGAAGGAAGCATGAAAAAGATCTCTGTATGGTTATGTATCAGGAGAAGGAGGCGTAGGATGGGACACAGCCGTGGCTTTTTGCGTTTAGCAGTGTAAGCGTGATGTCAAGCAGGGTCATAGTGCTTGAAGATGCATGGCGGCAAGGCATAAAGCATCGGAGACTCAAGACTATGTCTGATTGGTCCGAGGAGCATCAGAACCGACCGATGTCATTTAGAGTATGTTGGAGTCGAGTGCTTCTAGAAGAAAGAGAATAGAGATCAACGGCTCGAGATGTTGGAGGGACGTGCACGACGATGCGCCCATCAAGGCACTCGGAAATTGCGACTGCTCAATTGTAGAAAGACCATGAACGACATTTTGATCTCTTGAGGGAAGTCGTGACCTAAGTGATACTACCTTAACCTTCCCGGAATCCGACCATACGTCTCACACCACCACGCCACGATCAGCCATCAAAAGACCTGGCGCAAAGCACCTCGATACCATCACCACATCCGAGTCTATTCCTCGACACAACGACAAGGCAGACACGCCGCGACACCCAACACAATGCAGCCCTTCAACAAATTCGCCGGCGTAGAAGAAGCCACAAACATCCAGAACCACCCACCACCTCCTCCAATTCCCGACCTCGAATCACAAGCAACACACAGTCTCCACTCCCGACCCTCACGAGCCTCTCTGCCCGTAAATCGCAAACCGAGTCGACGAACTCTACACGAGCAATCCAGCCGCAACTCTCTCCGACCACCAAGTCTACACCCCAGCTTGCTTCCCCCAAGCGCAGGATGGCAAGGCATACCTAATGGCGACTACACAGCCAGTGCACACAGCCACGATACACAATTGGAAGATGAATTACCTTGGGGTCCGTCTCACCCTTGTTTCCCACACTTGAATCCTCATGTTGCTATTGCTTCGCCTTTGTATTCGAGTACTCGCGTCATCAGAGTTCAGCGAGATTGGTTGGTAGCGGGAGACCTCTACCCGGCACTACAGAATCTATACCCAGAGATCCTGGATCAATGGTTGTCGGAATCGGACTTCAGAACGGTAGTCGAAACGTTGAATCCGATGCTCAAGCAGGCGTTTGAACCAAATACTTGGGGTAGTTGGTTTGATGCCTTGATGGGTGTTGCGACAGGCTTCTTGTGGGACAACTTTGGTTGGACCGGAGTGAAGAGGGGAGTCAGAGATATGGAGAAGTGGGTCGAAGGTTGGAACACCGAGGCCGAGAGGGAAGGCAGGGAGGTGAGATTGATTGATCTGAGAAGGACGGGTTTCTTGAGTCTGGATATTCAGATTCCGGATCCTCATGTTGATGTTGGCGATGGCGATGTCATGTCAATGTGAGCGCTGCTCATTCTTCATTCAAGCACGTGAGATAGAGAGAGAGAGTGTGTGTGTGTGTGTGAGTGAGAGCGTTTAATGGTAGTGATGAGGGTTGTCGCTGATTGTATTTTAATTAGGGGATGGTGTTTTTGCATCCATTCTGATCATAGCTAGGAGTTTGAGAAGGATACCCATTGTTTTTATCACCGGTCAACGAACATCGAATTTGACTTCAGAACAGGAACATGCAACCTTGATTCTTCGCATGGATATGATGATCGCGTATGCTAAAGTAGGCTTCATGTACACCCTTGAAACATCCATTTTGTTCCGACAGTGCAGCCAACCTTTGGTATTTATTTGACGCCGGTAAAGTTGACATCCCTTTTTGGAACCCAAGACAAACCTTCTACCCTTTCCAGAACTCCGTGAGGCTGCGGTGATGAGTTCGCGCCCTTGATGCTTGCTTCTTTCCTCTTCCGCCTGTCCTTCCCTGAGAGCGATCGCGCCGCTCTCGTCTCTATACCTCGAAGCGTGGAAATACTAGGACTCGAGCCTCTCACTTCTTTCCGGTGCGAGGGTTCTTCTTGAAAGTCATTTGGTTGATGACCTTGCGCTTTTGCTTCTTGGCGATGCGGTTGCGCTTGTCTTCCTTGGCTCTCTTCTCGGCCTTGATCCAGCTCGATCTGGGTTCGTTGGTCAAGTCGACGTCCATTGCGGTGTCTGATGATGAAAAAGGCGGGTTAGCCTCGTTCAGACAGTCAACTGGCTCACTCATAGCCGCTGCCAACGCTGCTGCTACTGCTGCTGCTTTCATTGTCACTCTCAGAATCGGATCCGAAACCTAAACAGATGTTGCCAAAAGTGTCGAAGCCGTGGATGTCGGTGGATACACCCAGGAGGTGGAAGAAGAGCTGTTCATCGGCGTAATGCCTATGGGCAGATCTGATCGAGGGTTTGCTGAAGTCGGATATGTCAAGCGGAGGGGTGGGCGGAGGAGTGAGCATGTTCATCGAGGCAGCAGCAGTAGCGGGACATTGGTGGGCGAGCGACTTGGGCACCGGGATTGCAAGAGCATTTAACGCACCATTTGCGTTGGCAGCCTTCGCCTCCGACTCGGCCTGCTTTGAGTCTGCGCATGGCGGTGTCAGCTTCAGTGATGGCGTATCGCGAGGGCAAAAATTCTTACCACCAGATTCCTCGACCTCCATCTCGGATTTCGGGGGCTTTGGTTGCGAGGCTAACTCCATGAGCTTTTGCGAAAGACGCTCGGTGCGGGCAGTCTCGACGGGGCCGAAGACGTTTTTCTTGAGCTTTCTGTTGTTCGTCTTGTTGACGCTTGATCGTAGACCTTTGCCCATTTTTGCGTGTGTCGAGGGGGTTGATGTGTGGAAGATTGCGGTGAAAGAAAGAGATAAATTCTCTTGGGATGGAACAAGAAAGCGGGTCGGCGGACAGTCGCTTAAACGTGCGGAGAAGTCGATCGGGCGACTGTTGAAAGGCAGCTGAAGCGTGCGGCGGACAGGGTCTGGTGATTCTGCCGACGCGTGAAACCACGAGCAAATGACTCTTCTGATTTGAGGGGGTTGTGGTACGAGGAAAGGCAGGGGGATTCAGACAAAGGAGGTTGTTTTGATGTTCTGGACGTTAGTAAGGAAGGATGACTCTTCTTGACGGTGTGAGATGCAGCGGCTTCCAAGCCTGTTGCTCTTGCTCAGCAGCGCCACGCTGATGTTCGACGGATTTGGCAATGGCGGTCCGGACCAGCACAGACGCCTGGCTCGTCTTGGTCGTCACTTCTTCACGCACGGTCACGTTCTTCCAGAGGGCCGAAAGATGTTTGCCTACTCGTACTGAGGCCTGCTCCTCGAGGACAATGGACCCAATAGTCGCACCTTGAATGTTCTTCTCTTAGCACATAGGGTACTTGTGTGCATGTCGCCTTTGTAGATACCGTGCATATCCTTGCGCGTGCGTTCTGCCCAATTCACTTCTAGAAGCCTTCCGCCCTAATCGCCTTCAACCTTCAACTGTCACTCGGTGATGAGCACTCTGCTTTCACACTTTTGTACCAACGACGGAGCATATAAGCTGGAGTCATCATTCCATAATAGGTCGAAGTTCTAGGACGGGTTTCAAATCTTCGACTGCATTGCGACTTCCTCTGGTTGGCTCCCCGGGCACAAGATACTGCATGAAAGCGAGCAGGCACGATTTGAAGAGATGGCGAGCGCTCAAGACGACCTTCGAAAGATCGCAGAAGGCGTCGACCTAAAAGCAAAGACATTGGTCAACAATGACCTAAAGGAGATTTGCCGCAACGAGGGTCTCCAAGTATCCGGAGTGAAGGCTGCTCTGCAGAAGCGCATCTCGGAAGGTATCGACGGGACGACAAGTTTCACTCGCACAACACGTCGCTGACAAAACCCCTTCCAGCCATATCTGGCCATCTCCGTCGAGGCGACGCAGACGCAATCGAGCGATACCGATACCGAGTCAACCACCAAGGCCGTTCCCCTCCGGCCCCAAGTCTGCAATCCTCACTGGCCCGCGACACCATCACTCCCATCTCTCCAGCCCCGCGCACCACCACTGGTATGCCTCCCAGCTACACAAGGCCTGCCGCCGGCTTGTCTCATTATCACCAACCTCCGCCGCGTCCTGCCGCATCGTCTCGTCCGTCGGTCAAGTTCAGATCGAGTCCCTTCTATGAAATCAAAGAAGCAATTACACCCACACGAGACCTCTCAGGTAGCTATTTCGCCCATATTCCATTGATTTTGGCCATCATACGAGGCTGACACAGTAGTAGAGATGCCACACAACCGACACTCTTTACACGAGACGGTCAAGCTCAGCGAACCCACTTGCGCAGCCATCAAAGCTGACCCCACTCTGCGCATCATGCTCTACTGCGCCGCTACTTCGACCCTCGGTCCGTATGCCTTCAATATCGACATTGCATTCCCGAGTCAAATCGAGGTCAAGGTTAATGGTGATGAAGTGCGCAAGAGCTTTAAGGGTTTGAAGAACAAGCCCGGTACCACCAAACCGGTTGACATCACAGATCTCATTAGAAAGGCCCCAGGATATCAGAATGACATCCTCGTGACTTACGCGCTCACGAAGGAAGTACGTCGCATCGCTTCCACCTGGACCTTTCGGCCATGTTCGCTGACTTGATCTATAGAAATTTTCCCTCATGGTCAACCTTGTCAAGGTGACATCTGCGACCCACCTCGCAACTCAACTCCAAAAAACCGGGAGTAGAATTCCCAAGGACACTGTTCTCAGAGAAAGTGCGTTTCGAGTCCTCTGCCGTCCCTTATGCTCGACTAACTCCTTCCAGTGGCGGCCAAGGCCTCGGATCCGGATATCGTCGCCACTTCTACTGTCATGTCTTTGAAAGATCCTATCTCAACAATGCGCATCAACCTTCCTTGCAGATCCAACGTCTGTTCGCACAACCAGTGCTTTGATGGCTCTTACTTTCTGCAGCTTCAAGAACAGGCTCCAACGTGGACGTGTCCAGTCTGCAACAAGACCATCTCCTACCAGAGTCTTTGTGTCGACAACTATGTGCAAGACATCCTACAGAACACTTCAAACTCTGTCGATCAGGTCACGATCGAGTCTGATGGCCAATGGAAAGCAATCGAACATGGAGATGACGCCAACAGTCGTCAAAAGTCGCAGCCCCGCGCAGCTTACGACAATGACAGTGAGGACGACGACGACATCATCGAGATCCAAGACACTCCCAAGAAGTCCGACAAAGTGGAACAGATCAAGACTGAAGGCGGCTCAGCCACACCAGCACTCGCGCAGCAAACACCTCCAGTATCACGCGAAGCATCGACAGTTGCACCTCGACCAAGTGCCAAACGCCCTTCTGCGGTCATCGACTTGACCCTATCGGACGATGAGGATGAACCCCCACGGCCAGCTAAACGCACCAACACGAGTCAGAACACTTCCTATAATACTCCGGCGAGTCTCCAAGACGGCAGGTTTGCTGACTTGGCCAACAGACCGTCTGGTATAAGTGGATCTGGCTTACCACCAATGAATCCCAGCGACACTCTTGCATTACCACCAATTACAGCACCCCAGCCAAATGGAGGATTACCACAAGGTCAACGACTACCGTGGCCAGTCGGGGCGCCCCTCTGGTCCAATTCCTACAGAGATTCGCAAAGCTACAGCAACAGTCCATCCTAGTACTGAGACGGAGCTCGAAAGTTTTCTTGATTGATTTAACGACAGCGGCTAATGATATATGGCGAGCATGGCATCTTCTGGCGAAATGGGGAGCAAAAGCTGGGGTGCGGCTGCATCCCATGGGGGCGTACTCTATTCATTTACGGATTTCGGGTTCTTTGTTTTTAACAGCACGGCGTGATTGGGGAAAGACGATGATACCATACGCCAATATTAGCTTTACGGCCCTTTGCTTTAAGAGGAGCGTCCTCGGCGGTCTATCCGCTTGAAAGCTGCGAATGAACAAGATTTCAGCTACATGATTCAGTTGATCCATTTCAGCTAGCCTCTGAGCAGTGATCAGGAACGAAAGCAGATCGGTGTGGATTGTTGCACACGATTGATGGCAACAACAAAGGAAACAAGGCCTTCGAGGTTGCTACAGCCTCGGATGCAGATAATCTCCGGATCCGAGATATGAGCGTTGTGTTCAGAGAGATGAGACAACACAGGGGAAGATGATCAGGTCTGACAGGGCTTGGCTACAGGTTTCACGGCACAGTGGCTGGAAAACAGACCACTTCTCGTAGAAGTCGTACGCGCTGTTAGTCCGGCTGGCGCCATGGGGTTATGATGTGGGAATCGCGTGAAGAAAAGCATGATTGTGCAGCTGGGTGCCCAGCATATCGGGTTAAAGTTGAGCGCAGGGGTTCGGAAAGGGTTCAGTAAGAGGCGTTCTGCTGAAACTAGGGAGGAGAGGTCAAGGACGGAACTTGACAGCGGGAGAAGGACGCCCTGACGATTGTTGCTCGTTCGGGCAGGAGCGGGGAGCAAGTTTGGCTGAAGCTTGCATGTGAAAGCTCTGCTCCTTAACCTCACCCGACGGCTAGGCCCACTGATCCCTCATTTGCCTCTGATTGTGGTTCGATTTTTTGTGGGCTGATTCCGAGCTCCGCAGCGCGCTCGCTCTCCTCTGCCACTTTTGATAGATAAACAAGTCGTTCTTTTCAATTGCTTCACGCGCCTGTCACTCTTTACCGGCTATTGCGCCTTCTGGATTTCTTTGCCCTTGCAATTGACTCTTTCCCACTATAAACGTCTCCTGGACCCTTTTTTACTACTCTGCTCGCGTATCAACAAGATATCAAAACTTTAGACCACCGCCGCGCCACAGAGCAACACCGCAACTATGGACGTTATTTTGGAGGTTCTCGACACATACGCGTTCGATCGACTATATGCGACCGTTCTGCCCTTGACGTCGTCAATGCTCGCCATGAGCACAGTCGGCGACTTTGCTGCATCGCCCAATGCCACCTGGTCGACCATGGCCCGTGGTGGTGTTAGCCCCTACAAATTCGAACCTGCAAGCCAGTACTTCTCGGTAGAACCTAGCTCATATGCATACATGAGCCGTTTGCCGCGAGACAACATGGCGAGACAGGCTGTCAGCTTGTTCCTTATCACATGGTATGCTCGAACCTCTTGTGTGCCTTGACCCTCAACCAAAACTAACTCTCTTCCCAGGATCTTCGGTCTGCTGAACTACTTCATCTGTGCCGGCCTCTCATACATTTTCGTTTTCGACAAGACGACAATCCACCACCCCAAGTTCTTGAAGAACCAGATGAGCCTCGAGATCCGCCAGGCTCTTTCGGCCATGCCCGTCATGTCCGCCCTTACCGTTCCTTGGTTCCTCGGTGAGGTCCGCGGTTACTCCAACATCTACGACGTACTGCCTGAAGGCTCATCGTGGAACCTTGGTGGCTGGTACTTGCTTCTCCAGTTCCCCTTCTTCGTCTGCTTCACCGACTTCTTCGTCTACTGGATTCACCGCGGTCTGCACCACCCTATGGTCTACAAGAAGCTGCACAAGCCCCACCACAAGTGGATTATGCCCTCGCCCTTCGCCTCGCACGCTTTCCACCCTCTCGACGGCTACGCTCAATCGCTACCCTACCACGTTTTCCCATTCATCTTCCCTCTTCAAAAATTCGCCTACATTGCTCTTTTCATGTTCATCAACGTCTGGACTGTCATGATCCACGATGGCGAGTACGTGGCCAACAGCCCCATCATCAACGGCGCCGCCTGCCACACCATGCACCATCTGTACTTCAACTACAACTACGGTCAATTCACCACCCTCTGGGACCGTCTCGGCGGCAGTTACCGCAAGCCCAACGACGAGCTATTCCGTCGCGAAACCAAGATGGGCCAAGCCGAGTGGCAACGCCAGGTCAAGGAGATGGAGAACATTGTCAAGGAAGTCGAGGGCGACGATGATAGAAGCTACGAGCCCGAGACCAAGAAGCTCAAGTAGATTTGACTTCTTACTTCTTTTTCACGACATTTTTGGGCTGGCGCTACTACTTTCTTGATTCTTCCTTCCTTCTTCAAACATGGCATTGGCATTAGGCGTCGAGAATACTCCTCCTATACCGCCTTCTTCTGCATTCCTTCACATCTCATCTATAGACTTTTTCCCTCACAATTTCGAGCGAGGCGCGAGTACCTTTTTGAATAAGGACGGCCCTCAGTAATATCATGCTTCTGCCTCCATCGAGAGAGAAGAGCATAAAATGCAACAAAAAGCAATTCTTTCCACATCTCCCAAACCATTTTCATGTTCATCATCCGTCATGCGTGACATCTCTGGCATTTACAATCCTGCCAGACGGCAGACATGATGACCTACAAGGAGGAGCACAAGAAAATGCCCTGGTTTCCACTTCCTTCGCATGTGCCTAGTCGTTCTTTCTTCATGTACCTGGTCGCTTTTCCTTACTGACCACCGCTCCTGCCATCCCAGGCCCTGCCATTTACATCCCATCACAATGCACAAACAGCATCTTGAAAGACAATCACGCACACGAATGACTCCCACTCTATCGATGGAACCAGGGGGGGAAGTACATTCCGATCCCCTTTATGCAATGACCCTTCCTCCTCTCCGTCTCACATGCACCCCCTGATATGACAACTTGGCATCTTTTCAATGGGAACAACTGTATAGACGGTTCGTAGACGGAAACAATGGGCTCCAGTGTCGGGATTCACAGACGTGATGCTTCATCCCCATCGTCTCTAACCCATCTGTCGAGATCTCGAAAAGTATATACTGTACATAGCGGCACACAAGCACACAATACTCGGGGTGAGTGAAGTTGAGGATGGAAGGTGGATTGGTGGCGAGGTGGGAGAGCTTTTTATGCCTCGCCTGTGCGTGATAGTATGTGGCTTTCGTCTGTCTTCTAAGATGCGAATGACATGTTTTGCAGTAAATTGGATTTCTTTTATTTCTATCAAAACGCCCGAATGCCAAAACAACGCCTACCGCTCAAGGTCCCAAATCATTAGCATTATATAAACGGAAGAAAAGAAGAAGACTGGAAGATCAGGCTTAGTGACCGCCAGTAGTAGGCAGACCAACGGAGACCTTGAATGAATCGTAGATCAACCACTGGAAGGCGGTAAGAGTACCGATCATGCCAATTCTCAACACGACACCAGACCACAGGCCTCTGAAGCCAATCTGGCTGTAGATTCTGCTGACGGCCTGGCCTGCACCCTCACCAGACTTGCGGTCGCTGTTCAACTTGCTGACCATGACATCAGCAGGGTGAGAAATCACGGCACAGCCGATACCAGCAATGTAACCACCGAGGAAGGAAACACCAGTTTGGGCAAGAGTGCCATAGCTCTCCTTGGGCTTGCCGAGTTGCTTGTAGATTTGAGCGACAGCGGATTCGAAGGTTGCGAATTTGACCATGGTGTAAGGGATTTGACGAGCCCAAAGGGGATAAAGACCCTTGTAGAGACCAGCAACACCTTCCTGAGCGACAACCTTGCTCCAGCCCTCGCGAAGGGTGGAAGCGAAAGGTGGCAGTGTAGTCTGCATTCTAACCTTGATGGCCTCGAGGGGGCAGAGGAAAAGATCGGCAATGGCTTCGGCGGTGGCAGAAGCTCCAAGGTAGACGAGAGTCTTGTTGGTGTTGGGGAACAGCTTCTCGCCATAGGTGTACTTGAAGAACTCGTAGGCACCGTACTTGCCGGCACCTTGGAATGAGTATCCGACGAAAGTGGGAGACCAGCCGAAGAAGACACCGCGGAGACCTTCTTTACGGAAGATAGTGCGCCAGGCTTGCATGTTGGAGGAGTAGAGCTTGCTGTCTACTTGACGACGGCATTTTACAAGATCCAAGGGTGTGACGGCAGTGTGAGTAGGTCCGCAAGCTGTTCGGGGTGGTGGTCAGGAGCTGTCTGTCGGATAAGACTGAGAACGTCACTTACCAATGATACCACCCAATGTACATGCAGCAAAGTAAGTTCCAGAGAACAACTCAATCTTCTTCTGAGGTGTGACTGCGCCAGGCGCTTCGGGCTTGTTTTGAACCATTGTCGTCGTGTCTTGTGAACAAAGCTATAGAGCTATGATGTAATGCTGAAGCTGGAGGTTGAAGAGAGGTTGAAGAGAATCGAAGCGACGACAATGACAAGAGACCCAAGCACGCGACAAGAGAGGAGATTGACTGATAGCAAGTAGGAAAAGAAACAGACCTGGAAGCAAAAGTAAACTTAACTGAACGGTTGCTCTCCAACCTGTTCCTCCCCCGGATGCCACGGCTGATGATGTCAGGGCGAGCTCTTCGGAGTGCTCTGCCGTTTCTACCGACCACCGCCCTGTAACAGTTTCCCAACCCGCTCAGTGCCGCTCCTTCCTAGCCACCTTCAGGGAAAGATGCGACTTTCTTATCTGAACATACCGAGGCTCGCACCGAGTCCCTCAACGCGTTCGTCTCTTTGGCAAGTCTTGGTCAAAAGAGTGTATGTTGCAACACACGAAATCGGGCGTGTCGTTGGGTTTTTGGTAGAATGCTTCTAAAAGTCAATGTTGGTGCGTGTATAGATAATGAATGCTTTCGCTGATGAGTCTACTGCTGTGGAAGTCGAAAGAGCAAAATCTGATCAAAAAAAAACTCCGAAGGTAATTCCCTTTTTCCCTTCTTGATCCCCAAAATGATTGTCTGCCAATTCGCCATGTTAACATCGCCATGCCTTGAATATAACCACAAAAACGCCGTGAACGAGATGAAAGGAGATCCAGTCTTCGTCCATACCTCAGTTCTTGAACCTCCCTACCACTCCCAAATGTGATTAGTCTCCCTGCGCCTACGCTATCCTTAAAAACAGTCGGATGATGATGCCTCTCGATGCTATATCATGTTTCAAGCCAACTCGGAATGTCATGACGAAATGACTGGCGAAGAAACCTCGTGATTCGTTTCATCTGTCATGATCGTATCCTCGACCTGATCCTCAGATGCCGGTGCATCTGATATGTGCATTGGTGAAGGCTCGCTAGCAGGTAGTGCTGGCTTAGAAATGACAGCAGGACTTGATGCCGCACTGCTTACATCTCCATCTTCTGGCGGTGCAAAACTCCAGACCTCCATGACTGTCTTTCCTTGTCTAGATGCAAGGACGACTGCTTTCTCTTCCTCAAAGACGACACGCCAGACTGCTTCGGCGGGTTGGCCGAGTTCTCGTACGAGACATCCTCGCTGGAGGTCCCAAACCTTGACACGGCCGTCAGATCCACCAGAAACAATACGCGACTCATCGAACTGCAGCGACGTCACGCTGTTATCGTGCGCCGCAAGACGATGGATGGGCGTGTAGGATTGCAATGACCAGACTCTGACACTGCCATCACTACCACCAGTTACCAAGGTATCACCGCGGAGCTGTAGTTGACCGACTAGGGATGTGTGACCTTGCAAGATTGCAAGACATTTACTGTAATGAGTTAGTGCATGTTTCGAGGAGGTGATCAAAGGGGTGCTTACCCATCCGCAACATTCCAGACACGGACGCTAGTGTCTAAACTGCCAGTGGCAACGCGCTTGCCGTCGAAAGCGACCGCATAGATTTGACTGAAGTGGCCTTGCAAAGTCCTGAGACATCTTCCCTCACTAATACTCCAGATTCTTGCAGTGGTATCGTAACTTCCAGAAACGACCAGGTCTCCATGAATCTCGAGGCAGCGAACACTTGCTTGGTGGCCCATGAGGACGTGCTTACATTGGCCCTTCTCGATATCCCAGATGCGAAGAGTCGTGTCACGCGAACCAGAAATCGCCGTGGTGGCATTCGACATCTTAAGACAACGGACAGTAGAAGTATGCCCGCGCAGCATATGAATAGGTTGCCTGTCAAATCTCGTTAGTATTGCAAAGCGACTCGATGTGAACGTATGGAACTCACCCGGTAGCCATGTTCCAAACGCGGACATCTCTGTCACAGCCGCCTGAAACCAAGGTGTCACCCCAAGGAACCATAGCCCAAACACCCATGACATGACCCTGAAGACATCTCAAATGTTTGCCCTCGGTGTCGAAGACGTGTATTTTGGCATTATCCAGAGCAACGATGATGTACTTGTCGGTAAGGTGTAAACTTGTCACAACACCTTGATCAGGAGTGATCTGTCTTTGGTCAACCTTACCGCCCATGCGCCAGGCCGTCTCGACCTGATACTTTTGCTTGAAGTGCGAGCGGTAAGTCATGGCCTGCGGTCGTCGGCGAATAGCTGAAGATGGCAGAACCGGAGCTGAAGTTGTTCTATCAAGACTCTTGACACGACTCAGATCAGGGGTCGAAGTGCTGAAGCTGGCAAGTGCGGGGTTGTGTATGCGCAAAGCATGCGTGGCGAAGCTTAGGGATGACCCTGTGTGAGACGGCTCGTATGGTGACGAATGTTGCTGCCTGGTGTTGGTCGAAGGAGCATCGTCCGACATGCGGCGATAAGCGTGTTTCTCGCAGAGGCTCTTCCAGGCCATGTCGTCGCTAACCAACTCGTGCCATCTTTTTGATACCTGGGATGAGCGAGCAAGTGTTTTGGCATCATCGATAAATGTAAGTATCTGTTATCAGGTTAGCATTGAGTTGGCTCGGAAGCGAAATAATATCCTACCCTCAGGCAAAGCTCATTAGGCAATACACCGAACGGATCTCTTTTCAATCGTGGTGCAACAAAATTGGCAACATAGCCTAGCAGCTTGCCATCACAGTCCATCAACAGCTCCGTCAGGATGCGTTTGCGTTCGTCATTGTCCATGTCAGAGAACATCGTCTTCATGTGTCTAAATCTCAATCCCTTGTCTACGGTGAAAGTGTTTTCGCTGCCAGCATCGTCCGAATCTCCATCTTCTGCCATGTCCAGGTCGAGAGAAGGTGCAGCGGTAGAGGCCCAGCTAGGAAGACGGCGACCGGGTGTTGGGGACGGAGCCGGCGTCGGTGGAGAAGCCGGCGCTGACGGGAGAAGGTTGCCGGGAATGACATTTGGATTTGACGGGATCGGTATGGGCACGCTGGTGGTGGAGGATGATATGGAGCGTGCTGAGGGTCGCGATGCTGAAGTCTGGGGCTTGTGATGACGCTGACCGAAGATGCGCGCTTCGCTGCCCGACGCGGCTTCGGCATCGTATTCGACAGGCATGGATAAGGGTCGCTGGGTTTGCGGGTACGAGGGATGCCAGTCGGAAGAGTCCTCCATGGTTGGGTTGAATTGTTTGCGTCGGTCTCGTCGTCGTCGTCCGGGCGCACCCTTGTGGTTCGGCGGATTCGCGATCGGGCGGGCGGCGGGCTGGGGAGGATGGCGATCAACGACGGCACGGTCTCAGTCTCCGTTAGAAGTGGGACAGCGGGACCAGAAAAGAATGACTGCGATTTCGTGTGTCGAAAGGGTGGCTTGGGTTGGTTGATGTCTTTGGGAAAAATGGACTGCGGTTGCGCAATGCAGACTAGAGCAGTCGGGCCAGAAGGTGATTGTAACTGAAACACTCTAAGGCTGGCCTATAATCTCTGCCTCCACGCCAGGCACATCAACTCCTATATTGATATAGAGAGAGACGAGATTCACGCGGGCCTTTGGTATTTCCTTCTTCGAGTGAGAGAAATCGATGTCCGTAGGTCGGTAGAGACAATACTGTAAACCAGTGTGAACGGTCGACCATCGACGGACGCCAAGGGTGCCTCTCCAATCGCGCCTTTGTGATGACGTGAAGGGCCTTTTCTAGGTAGTTTGATATCATCAGGGGCCAGAATCACGAGTCTGCTAGTTGTGGTCATATATTTGACCAGCAGGTTGCCTCATCAGATCGAACATAGGTGCTGTTGCTGCCTTTGGAAGCGTGGCATTGCTCGTGATGCATTCCGCTTCCGTCCACATGTCTAGAATGTGCACAGCCGTTAGCTCTTTACAACTTCTACTGAACTTCACCGGCCATGCATGCAGCAAACCAATGCAACTATCTTCGATACCGCCTGCCCATACCGTTTAGTTCGCGCAACGACAAGAGCTGTGGGTGCTTATACGCGTACAATGCATGTTGCTTGCATGTACTGTTCTGTGAAGTTTGTCTTTGGTCGAGATCAAGACTCGAGTCAACCGTTGCGATGCCAACTTCACTGGCAACATTGTCTGAGACAATCAGATCTAGGTCAGGCCTCACACACAGATCTCGGTAAAACATCATCCAGGTGCCCATAAACATGCCTGATTAATCAAAAGATTGTGAGATTCGAATATCAGGCCGTAATCTAATTAAATGTGCCCACATCAATGGCCATGTCCAAAAACTTGAGTCAACAATGGGAGTAACATCCCTCCTACTACTGCTAACGTATCGCTGAGCACAGGACTCTCTTGCTTGTTAGAAGATGGCTGGTACCCATCATACACGTTCGGGTCGCCATAGCCATTCGGACTAGCTGTTCCCATATCATGGCCGTGTCTGGTATCTTGCATAGCATGCATTGCCACGTATCTGTCAGACTATCAGTATTGAGGTAAGATCGCCAGAGACAATTCTTTTGGCTTACAAGAAAGTGCCTCCTGAAAACAAGAGTAGAAGTCCAGTGAAAAATCGAGTGCCATGCTCGCTCTGACCAGTGCCTCCCTCGAAGATATTTACCAGAGCCCATGTCAACAGTGCACCTATTGGCGCGGCCAAGCTGAAAACTATGAGATGGTTTCGCGCTCTTCGCTTCGAGAGTCCTTGTTTGAGCAATGCTGAAGTCAAGCCAAATGCTGCAGGGGCTTTATGTATCATCAAAGCTACAAAGACAATGAATCCTAGTCTTCTTGAAGAGGCGGTTGAGGAGGCTCCTAAAGCTATGCCGTCTGCTGCAGCATGTATGACCAGCCCTACAGTTGTTGAAGAAGGACGCGATTGTTGCATGGGATCTGATGGTGGTATAGCATCGGGATCCTCTGATTCAGAAGCTTGATTCGTAGACCTTTGGAGATTGAAGCGATCCAGCGCTATGTGGAATCTCTGTGGTTGCGACGATGCTGCGGCATGACGAGGTAGCTGATCAATCAAGTACATCAAGACGAAGCCCATGACTAGGGACGCTCCGACCCAGGCGTGGGGCTCCCAGTCCTCATGGTCATGATCCTCCTCTTTGTGCTCAGGCTCTGTTGCAGGGGGACTTTGTGTGTCCTCCGGGCGTCCGTCATCGGGTCCAGTCAAGTCGGTGTCTCTGGTGTACACGTTCGAGGAAGTCGAGTATTCGTGATGCGCCAATGCGAGGGTTGGCAGCTCGGGTAGGCCAGTCAGACCCCTAGGTAATATCGACCTCGCTGCGTGCGCATGACCGACTTCGCGAGCGCTGTACAATGTTTCGACACCCTCGGGTATGATAACGATAAGCGCAGTTCCCACGAGCACACCAGTGCCAATTGCCGTGATCAATCGTAGTTGGCGTTGGGAAAGAGAAAAAGATAGTGGTAGAGATCCGGCAAGGAAAGAGCTAGATGGGCATCTGGTCAGTAATCATCGTTGATCGCAACCAAAGGGATGCTTTCTTACGCGACTGCCATGATAATGCTCAAGACGAGCAGCATGAAGAGACCCGACCACATATCGAATGCTGGTGTTGTTGCGTTCCTAAAGATCACCTTGTCCAAATCATTTCGCGCTATGTCAAGATACTTCCAGAGCTGGTGTTGGACAATCCTCAGACAGAGGTTGGGAATTGTGCAGGGTGACGTGCGCAAGGTCCACCTTACTCGCGCGAAAGACAGCCCGAGACAAAGTCAGGGCTGCCCCACCGACATCACTATTTACTATCATCAAGGTGAATCGATTCTGCTTCTCCACTTCAAACCATGGACATATCAGTTGCACCGGAAGGCAGCATTTAATAGTGACAAGTCGTGGTCGATTCGAGCTCAATATGGATGTTACCGAACAGGTGGCGCCTTCCTTCATAAGCAATGTTTAACTCGTTGCATGATTGCTTGGTAATTGACAGTGGAACGTGTATTCCGTCATCTGCCATACAACCCCCTCTTTTCATCCACAAACACTATTCAGATCTCAAGCTCGTTCAGCCATCAAGCCGAAAATCTCATCACAATCATGAAACTCTTCGTGTAAGTTCATGCTCCTTGAAGCTCCCTACCAGCATCCCGATTCACTGCTGACGAGGACGTATAGATTAGGAGCCACTGGATACATCGGTGGTGATGCACTTCACGCCATCGTGAAGGTCCACCCGGAGTACGATATTACTGCTCTGGTCCGAAACCCCGACAAAGGCGCACAGGTCGCAGTGGACTATCCCAAAGTGAAGCTAGTCTACGGCGATTTGGACTCATGCGAACTCATCGTAGAAGAGTCTCAGAAGGCAGATATCGTCTGCAGTAAGCAATCAGTATTGTTTTCGCCGTAGCGATGGTTCGACTGACGATATGTCAGATTGGGCCGACGCGGACCATGAAGCAGCTGCCAAAGCCATCATCAAAGGCCTCTCAGCCAGACAGTCCGAAACACCTGGTTACCTCATCCATACATCGGGAACTGGTATTCTCATGTATACAGATCTCGATCAGAAGATGTTTGGTGAAGATGCCACCAAGATTCACGATGACTGGGACAACATTCAGGAGATGATTACAGGCATCCCAGACCATGCACCCCACAGGAACGTTGACAAGGTGGTCCAGTCTGTGCGCGATGGCAAAGCCGTGAAGAGCGCCATCGTCTGCCCTCCATGTATCTACGGCGCCGGAAGGGGTCCAGGAAATCAAACCAGTGTTCAGGTGCCTTTGCTTGCTCAAAACACCTTGAAACAAGGCCATGGCATCCAAGTTGGTGCTGGCAAGACCTTCTGGACTCAGATCCACGTCCACGACCTGTCGGACCTCTATCTCAAGCTTGCAGAAGCAGCCGCAGCTGACGGAGGTTCTGCAACCTGGAATGACGAGGGCTACTACTTCTGCGAGTCTGGTGATCTTGTTTGGGGAGAAGTTGCTCATCAAGTTGCGAAATCTGCTCACAAGCAAGGGTTCATGAGGGAAGATCAGGTCAAGGAGTACTCACCCGAAGAGGTCAAAAAGCTGGCCGCATGGGGACCTGCGCTGTGGGGATGCAACTCCCGATGCCGTGCTATCAGGGCCAAGAAGCTGCTGGGATGGTCCGCCAGCTCTCCCAGCCTGAAGGATGAGATCGATGCTACAGTCTTGTTCCAGGCAAAGAAGATGGAACTAGTCCCTGGACATGCAAAGATCGCTGCTGGAGATGCATAGGTAGATGCCTTCAGAGGTATTGGCACGGATGGACAAGAACGAGTGTTTAACAATGCCAGCAAGGCCCCTCTTCTCGGTCGCTAGTTAGCTTGAAATAATGAAGATTCAACAAGCTGTCCCACACGTCGATTTCTTGTACTTTTCCCGAGTTGTATCTAGGCCTCAACGACCTCAATCTTGGCCGCCTTCGCCCACTCTCCATTTCCAGCTGCACTTTCCTGACGAATAGCGTACAGTTCGTCGATGAAAGCAGGCACAAAGGTACCAGGACCCCTGACAGTGTCTCTCTTCGCAGCCCTCTCAGCAGCAATTTCATACATCAAGATACCAGTGACAGCAGCGAGCAACTTGTCCTCCCTTTCGATGGCCAAAAAACTCGCGATAGTAGTACCCAAAGTGCACCCACTCCCAGTAATTTCACCCAAGAATGCATGTCCATTGCCAATCTTGAACGTACGTTTACCATCAGAAACGACATCGATCTCACCAGTCATCAAGACCACGTTATGTTCTTTGGCAGCGACCGACTTGACCAGCTTGACGCGGCCGTCGAGAGTCAAGGTAGACGCACCGCTGTCTACACCGTGCTGCTTGAAGCCAGTGGCTCCAGATACAGTGCGGATCTCGCCTTCGTTTCCTTTGATGACATCGAAGTAGCCGCCACGCATGAGTGCTGCAACGCCTTCGCGACGCTGCTGGGTGGCTCCTGCGCCGACAGGATCGAGCAAAACTGGTCCGCCAACGCTGTTGTAGGCAGCGATGGTATTGAGATGGTTAGAGCGCATCTCCGGAGTGGTGGTGCCCATATTGATGACCAGGCTGCCACCAAAAGATGCAAGGTCGTTGGCTTCGAGGCTGTTGTTTGACATGATGGGACTTGCGCCGACAGCAAGAGCCACGTTTGCAGCAAAGTTCTGCACGACCAGGTTCGTCATGTTGTGGCATAGAGGCTTCTTGCCTGCCAAACGTTTGACGAGCTCAGGAATTCTACGCACAACATCTTCGTGAGAGAGCGCCGGGGCAGAGATAGAAGTAGCGAACGGAGGAGGGGTTGCAACAAGCTCACGAAGGTCGGAAGCGGCCTTCTTCGGGTCCTGAGCAGCCATGATGGCACTGACGACAGCGACACCATCGAGGCTCTTCTCTGCAGCAGCAGTCTGGTAAAGCACACGCTGGCAGTTCTTTGCATTGATGCCACCAATACAGACAGTCTTGATCTCCGGTGCAGACTGGGACAGGACCGAGAGGATGTGCTGGACTCCAGAGGTGCCAATTATCGATTTTGTGTTCTCCTTGGTGGGTGTAGCGAAGACAGTTCCCACTCCCAGGTAGTCAGCTCCTCCTTTGGCTGCAATCTCGGCTTCCTCGAGTGAGTTTGCAGTTACACCAATGATGGCATCCTTTCCAAGTAGTCTGCGAGCAGATGCGAGGTCTGACATGCACAGTCAGATTTACGAGTCTTACTAGAGGAGCATCACACATCTCGGAAGGTTGTCCTTGCTTCAAAAATTGCATCTGAGAAATGGATGATATTTGGGATGGCACGCTTACCGATGTCATCCTGGCCAATGTGAACACCTTCAACACCAGCAGCCAGAGCTACATCTACTCGGTCGTTGATGAGAAGGGGAACATTCGCAGGCTTTGTTATAGCATGGAGAGCCTTAGCAATGCGGATCTGCTCAGCAGTGTCGCTGGTCTTGTCACGCAATTGTACAATTGTGACGCCTACAAAAAAGTCAGGTCGGGAGCTGCAAGATGTTTACGGCTGATGTTCTCGGACCTCCTTCTACGGCAGCGCGAACAACTTCGACAATGTCCTTGTCGCCGAGAATGGCGGGAGTATTGTCAGTCACGAGGTAGACAGAGTAATCTACGTGCATGTTGATTTATTGTGTGTTGTTCAACAAATCAAGATGCGGTTTTGTTGGTTGGGAAGGAAGAAAGAGATCAACCGATCCCGGCGCCGAGTCACGACAGAGGCTCATAGTTGGTATTGCAGACGCCGATGGTCGCTGCCATGTTGAGTGAATTCCTTCAAGTGACACTCGTTTGTTAGAATGAATTGATGTATCTAACTGTATCGAATTCACAAAGCTGTATCTGAGGGCAGGAGCGAACGAGTGAGAAGCTGCTGCCTGCACAGCGCAGAAGATGTGCCCTGATGGAGCTTTCATTTGAGATCACGATCAAGCTCCCATGCGTGCCGCACGAGCACAAGCATCACAGGCTATGAAGCAGCAAGACAGTCACTTGTTCTACATGGCAAGCACAGGCTCAGCAGCGACAATCACAAGCGAAGTGAGAAGTCCACAAGCAGCAAACAGAGGCATTGCTTGTGAACAAAGGTGTCAAAGAAATGGACATTGTTGACAGACAAGGGACACTCGGACATGTCACGCGTTCGCAAAAGCGGCCGGTGCTCGAGCGTCTCGGCAGGCGGCGGTGGGGGCGGCAGAATTTTGTGCCTTTGACTTTCCCGTGAGTCGCTCGCACTCAAGGCAGGACTTCGACGCTTCTTCCCTCTTCTTCCTCTCTTTCTTTTACACAACACGCAAGAGTTGCCATCACCAACACCTACCACGCATTGTGTTTGCCTGGCCTCAGACCTTCGCAAACTTTCCTGAGACAACAGACAGCCCGCCTCCATCTACACTCGCCCGCACCCCGGATCCGAGTTCAAATCCACCAAAACCCGCGACATTCAGACCACGCAGGCAGTTTATGTATTCGTCCCGCCGCTCTCAACGACTCGCAGTTCCGGACCCTCCCAAGCTGCAGCCCTTTCGTATATTGCGAAGACCTTGTAGCAACCAACTTACCAACGACTGAACAATTGCATGTTATCCATTGACATCGCCGACTCTTCGTCAACCACCTATAATATCAAATCACCCTAAAACATTCTATACCAATAACCACCAACAACCGCAAACATGGCTGGAGGTTCTGTCAACATCCGTCGCGTACGTCTACCCCTTGCCAGTCCCACACACATTATACTAATCCTTCTGCAGGACATCAGCGACCCCTTCTACCGCTACAAGATGGAGCGTCTTCAGTCCAAGATTGAAGGCAAGGGTAACGGTATCAAGACCGTCGTCGTCAACCTGAGCAACGTCGCTCAGCAACTCGCACGTCCCCCTACTTGTAAGTGTCTCCAACTCTCCTCAAATTTGCACACACTAACCACATGTAGACGTCATCAAGTACTTCGGTTTCGAACTCGGTGCCCAGACCACCAACGACCCCAAGGATGATCGCTGGATCATCAACGGTGCCCACGAAGCCTCTAAGCTGCAGGACTACCTCGACGGCTTCATCAACAAGTTTGTCCTCTGCAGAAGCTGCAAGAACCCCGAGACTGTTATTAGCATCAAGGACCAGCGCATTCTCATGGACTGCAAGGCTTGTGGTACCATCACCGAGGCCGACCCTCGCCAGAAGCTGTCTTCCTTCATCTTGAAGCAGCTCCCTGCCAAGGGCAAGAAGGACAAGTCCACCAAGAAGGCCGAGCGCAGAGCTAGAAAGGAGGCTGAGCGTAACGGCACTGCTGTCAACGAGGATGGAAATGGCAGCCCCAACGGTAGCTCCGACCAGGATGATGACGACGCTGATCTCGGCATGGATGCCGGTAGCGACGACGAGCTCACCCGCCGCATTAACGCTGAGGCCCAAGAGCTTGACGAGCCTGAAGAGGAGAAGGAGGTTGAGTGGACTGTCGACATGTCCGAGGAGGCCATCAAGGCTCGTGCCAGAGATCTGCCCGACGACCTCAAGCGCGCTCTTGTCATTGAGGGCGCCGAGGACGAGGATGGTGAGGGCAACCCTTACGACCAGTTCGGCAAGTGGATCCTCTCCGAGGGCGAGGCCAAGGGTGGTGTTTCCAAGCTTGACGACGTCGAGGTCTATCTCAAGGCTAAGGATCTCGGTATTGAGACCAAGCACAAGACCGTCGCAGTTATGGCTCAGACCATCTTCGACGAGAACATTGTCAAGCAGGTCGAGGCTCGCAGCAGCATGCTCAAGCGCATGATCTCTTCCGAGAAGCACGAAAAGGCTTTCCTCGGTGGTTTTGAGCGTTTCGTCGGCATGGAGAAGCCTGAGCTCATCCCCCAAGTTTCTGCCATCCTCCTCCAGTACTACCAGAACGACCTTGTCTCCGAGGAGACCCTCAAGGCTTGGGGCTCCAAGGCCAGCAAGAAGTACGTCGATCTGGCTACCAGCAAAAAGGTTCGCCAGAGCGCCCAGAAGTTCATCGAGTGGCTCGAGACTGCTGAGAGTGATGAGGAGGACGATGAGTCTTCGGACGAGGAGTAAGCATATTTCTCTTTCAAAGAAGTTGCTACAAGGGATTACAGACAGAAGCTATTGGGAGTTCATGATTACCCACTACGATTATTGGTTTAGCACAATCAAGCTATCGTGTCTTGCTTTGTGTGGCATTATAATTAGCTTTTAGTACTTGCTCGTCTGTTTTGAGGCACCTAATGAACGCTCTATCTCATCTCAAACATCAAATTCTCCTGATCTGTGACTGTTGTTTGTGCTCAAGTCATGAAGTGATTGTTGTTTGTCGCCCTCTGTCGATGTCGTGAAACTCGTCTCCAGGCTTTGCGTCCGAACCACGAAGTTCAACGCGCACCTTTCACCTTTTTCCAACAATCACAAAACTTATCAATAATGACATAACATATCATCATCTTTCAGTGACTTGCCAGAACACTGATTTGAACAAAACTCTGCCACTATGGACAACAACATTCCGCGCAACACACCTGCGCTATTGGGTATGCTGCTCGCATCAGACAGGCATCTCCGAGACTGAAAACCGTATACAGCGCGAATCGACCAACTCCGCAACAGCCTGATCAAACGCTTCGAAAACTTAGTCGAGCAAGCAGCGGTGAGTGAAAATCAATAAGGGTGAAGTTGAGCATCTTTACATGATGAGAAGTCAAGACGCAATACGGGACGCGGTGGCTGATGAGCATGAGAATGCAGATTGAAAAGAATGATCGCAATTCCACTGCTCTGAGCCAATATCAGTCGCAGATTGAGACTGCTGCTTTGGTGAGTCGCTTGTCTTCGTTCAATGTTCTTCTTCTTTTCTTTTCGTTCTCCTTATCCAAGCTCTTCTACTGTCTTTTCTCTTTCAGTCTTCTAAAGTGGCACGTCCTTGCTATCTTACCTCTCAATTCATCTGCAAAATGCACTTGGGACGATATAAGAATTGAGTACAAGTTTTGTTGCTTACACGTTGTTAGATACGCACAAGCGAAGACATCCTAACCCTCACACGCCAAATGCAAGAACTGTGGTTGTTCGGCCAGCTCAAGACATTGGACGCGAGCGACATCCAGGGACGTATTGATGGAGATGCTAAAGAGGTCGCCGAGATGTTGGCCATCCTTGTCGATGGCAGTCAGGAGGACAACACCATCAAAGTCGAGAACTGAGTGTTGTTCTTGTCTTCTCTCGGAAGTGCTACACGGTGAAGCAGAGGATTGCCGGACACACGAATGGCAGGATCATTTCGAGATAATTAAAGCAGTAGTTTTCTGCTCTTCGGAGATTCTACTTATCATGTCCATGGCTTCAGTCTACTGAATTGTCTCGAACCGTGTATGTTTTGGCAAAGCGCTCATCAACACCTGCTACTCACATCGGAGATGTTCGGTTATGCTCAACATCCCACAACAGTAGGTGACCCTGCCCCTACGCGTACTCTTCCCATCTCTTCCGATTTCCTCCTCAAATCCAATCACAAACAAATCCACGGCACAAATCGGCGACCTCGATGATACCGCGGTCCAAGCTCGGCATGTCACAAGAAACAAAACACTTTTTTCGAGTCAGAGCAACGTTCATGTGTGTGTCTCTCTCGGGCCAGAGGGACAAGCCTCGGTTGTGGCAGATTCGCAGCGGTGCCTTTCCCCAGATCGGCGTTTTGCGGAGAAGAAGAGGCGCGCACATGCAAATGTCAAAGCCGCTGCCCCGCGACGTCATGCTCGCAAATAATTGTCACGGCGAGGGCGTGTTTGCCAATGCGATTGAGAGAGTTATGTGTGCTTGAGCCAGAAGAGAAACGAGCAGCTGGACAGATCAAGTAAAGTATCATCTATGAATCGAGAAAGAGGGAGAGGAACCAAGCTGTTCGGCATTCTTTGGAACGAGAAGTTTAAACATGGCAGTTTGAGCCTCTAGAAGCTGTTGCTCTGTCCAATACCGAGGTGATCCATTCGTCCTTGCCAACCCAAGAGGTAACCGGTAAGGGTCTGATGACTCAAATCATAGGAAAAGCATGTCGTAAGGAGATGAGAGAAATAAATAAGATGTAGTGTTTGGGATCTCCTCTTTTCGTACCTGACCTCTTGTGTTTTCTCTCTTCCCTGCTCTTGCGATCAACCACCGATTCTGTTGCTTCGCTTCGTATACCATCAGCCTGTGAAACTACACGTCGAATATCTGGTCTCCCAGCCCAGCCACTGGACTCGAATTACGCAGCCACTTCGAGAAGCGAATACCTTGTCCACCACGAGCACAACAAAAGAGCGACCACATTACTAGGACATACTCCTAAGGAAATAACGATCTATCCTTATTCGCAGCTACCACATTTGTATTAGAAACAATCATGTCGGCAAAATCAACAAAAGGTCCTGGCGGCAAGAAGCCAGCTTCGGCGGCTACGAACCTCGTGGCTGGCGGAGGAGCAGGCATGATGGAAGCACTCGCCTGTCATCCTCTAGACACGATCAAAGTTCGCATGCAACTCTCAAAACGATCGCAACGTGGTGTAAGTTTCTCAATCTTCTTCCACCCCTTCTTTTGCTTTTTACCTTCCCCTTTCCCTTTTCGGGCCATGAACTGATAGTAAATCAAAGGGTTCCCGTCGCGGATTCATTCAAACCGGCGTCCAAATCGTAAAACGTGAAACCCCACTCGCCCTCTACAAAGGCCTCGGCGCCGTGCTCACCGGTATCGTTCCCAAAATGGCCATTCGCTTCACCTCCTACGAATGGTACAAGCAAGCCCTAGCCTCCAAATCCGGCGAGATCACTTCAAAAGCTACTTTCCTAGCTGGCCTAGCAGCAGGAGTTACAGAAGCCGTGTGTGTGGTTACGCCCATGGAAGTCGTAAAGATCAGATTGCAGGCTCAACATCACAGTATGGCTGATCCGTTGGACATTCCCAAATACAGGAATGCGGCGCATGCCTTGTATACTGTGGTGAAAGAAGAGGGTGTGGGTGCGTTGTACAGAGGTGTTTCTCTTACTGCATTGAGGCAGGGAACCAACCAAGCTGCCAACTTTACCGCTTATACCGAGTTGAAAGCTTGGTTGCAGGAACGATCTGGACATCCCGAGGCTGGGTTGCCTGGTTGGCAGACTGCTTTCATTGGATTGATCTCTGGTGCTGTGGGTCCGTTCAGTAATGCTCCGATTGACACTATCAAGACGAGGTTGCAAAGGAACCCAGCACAACCTGGTGAGACTGCTATTGGCAGAATCGTTACCATTGGTAGCCAGATGTGGAAGCAGGAGGGCATCAGGGCGTTCTGGATGGGCATTACACCACGTGTCATGCGTGTCGCTCCTGGTCAGGCTGTCACATTTGCCGTGTATGAGTACTTGAAGGAGATCATGGAGAGAGGAAGAGAAATGGCTCCAGGAGGAAGTTACGAAGAGTGAAGAGATAGACGAATTCACCTACCATTGCGACAGTCGTCTCAATTCACACCGATGTTCTTTCAAAGCTTCTGATCTGGAAAATGGTCTTGTCAGGTGCTTTCATTCAATGCATCCTTCGGTCGATCAAGGTGATTTATATGCAACACTCTATCTTCTTCCAGGCCTCTTGGGTCTGGCGAAGCCTTTACTCTCCACCTTTTGCTCCTGGAATTCAGATGCCAAAGTGGCTGCTGACCATTCATCAGGCGAGCTGGCTTCGAGTCTCTTTGTGATGTTCAGACCAACGTTCGAGGCCAGAGTGACAAGCTGCGAACGAGACGAAGCGTAAACCATGCGTTCCTTGATCTTGCTCTTGCTGGGGCAGCTGTACATGAATACAACACCCTGCTGTCCAGGGTAGTTGTAGAAGGAGTAACGAGGTTCGGACGAGCTGATCTCGGAGCTGAGGTCGGCGGGTTGGATGTCCTGCTTCGAGGCGTCGAGGTGTAGTGTCTCGGTAGTCACGTCGATTTTCTGTCGAGGTCGTTAGCTTCCTCCAAGTCTTGTCTCTGTTCTCGAATGCTTACAATCATGACCAGCGAGCCCTCACGAGAATCCTTGAGGCTCTCGAGGGCATTGCTGACCTCGTCTCCAAGGTTGAGTGCAATACCCGCGCTGGGCAGACTTCTACCACCGGTACCACCGCTCTCCTGTGCCTCGGCATCTTTGATGTGTTTCAGACCAGCCTCTTCCTCAGTCAAAGGAGCATCCAAACGGTTGTGCTTCTCATGGCGATCCCAGCCCTCAGGCGTGAGCTCCTCAGCAGTAGTGCAGAAGACAGTCTCGCGGAAACGCTCGACTCCCAATTCACGCACCAGTGTCAGGCGTGTCGAGGCAAACAGCATCTTTTGGCGTACATTGGCTGTGTCGGGCACGTATGTTACGGCAACGTAGCCGTCGGCTGCCGAACCATCTTGCTTGAGCAGAATGTATCTTGCTTCGTCCTTTGTGAGGTGTTGCGAGAGGCCGGAAAGGTCGCTGCGGAAGTCTCCACTGGCTTGGATCGTTTCGAGGGGTACGAGAGTCTCGTTCTTTATCGTTGCCAGGAGGCCTCGTTGTGATGATGAGGACACGAGGTTGTTGAATGCATCCTGCAATTCTTTGGATGCTGTATGGTTTATTGTCAGACTTGCACTGTGTTATCTATACGCGGACCACGTACCTGAGATTCCTGACTGCATTGTGGTGGTGGTGTGTTTTTGTGATCAAGAGAGATGGCGGTGGACTGCCCCTCAAAGCTCAAGCACAAGTCCAAAGCAATGACGCGTTTCATCTCCAAGTCAACACTCAGCTTCAAGGCTTCACCTTGCGTTCAATTTCAACCATATAAAGTTATTAATCGTTGAAACTCAAGTGATTATTATTAACATCAGCCCGTGCCTAGTCATACATATATACTTGTTGCACAACCCGATCTCAGATCAATGGTTAGTTCCTCCTCCTTGAGTCTCCCTCGTTGTCATTGCTCTGGTGGCCGTTCGCCTGCCCACTCTCTTCATCTTGGGATCCTGGCTGAGGCATTGAGTAGGTACCGTTCCATTCGTCCTTTCGTCCACCTCTGCTCTTCTCGTCTTGCTCCTTGTCACCTAACCAGTCTTCCAATCCGGGCGCCGAGAACAGACTGCCCTGCCAGAACCCTCTGTAAACCGTCTCCAATGCACAGAACAGCCACAGTAATGTTGCAATCATGACCATCGTCGCTGCCCAGCCCCTCATACCATCATCGCGCAGATCACGAGAGAGGAAGCACCATGCATTTGCGTAGGATGCCATTGGGAAGACAGAACTCCAATACGCGATGTTGAATTGCAGTTTTGGCAGTGACATCAAGACACTCGTCGTACCTTGAACCACCCAGAATGTAGCATGAGCCAAGAGGAAGAGGTCCATGATGATTCCAATCCAGTGAATCACCTCAGATGTTGCCTGAAGTGTAGACATCGGAAGCGGAGGTGGAGACACCTGTGTGGGAGCATATCCATTCTTGATGTATGTCGCCAAGAAGATACCGAATCTATGGATAGCAAATGCTCCTTGGCTCATAGCGGCCACTGGTAGGAAAGATCCAACCATGAGAGGTGCTGCGGGCGTCTTGTCGGCAATCAATCGGAAGAAGTAGATGGTGATGATGATAGTGGCCTCAGCAATGGCAAAGGACCATGCCAAGAAGCCTGTGACCAGCAAGGCTATCGCGCATTTCGTGCTTTCCATGTATACGAATGGTAAAATCGTACCAGCGGTCGAAGCTGTGAGGAAGAGAGGCACAGTAGTCATTACCCAAATTCCGGCAACATCAGACAACTTCTGAGGCTTCGCCTTGCTCATCTGATAGATGACGAGACCAAACGATACCCCAAGGGACATGACAAGCGCAATCCAGTACAGAGCGAACACCGCCCATCGAGCAGAAGTCCGGTAGTCGTAGTATGATATGATGCCTTGAATGATGGTATTAAACGAGATCGGAATGGCTCCCAAGAACGAACTCAGCGGGAACTCCATCATGTTCTTCTTGAACAGTACCGGGTGGGTAATGTAACGCCAGGCTAGCATTCCGGTGAAGAAACCAAAGAGCACGATTTCCAAGATCCAAAGGCAGTATCCAATGTCGCGAAGCCATCGATTCGCTCCACTAATGGGGTATGGGAAGTTGACAAAACATTGCTGCAAAGTACCAGTGCCTTTAATCCAGTCAGCGATGCCCCTCGAGTCAATTGTTTATCATGCGACATACTCATGACAATGGTGAACCATGACGGCTCAAAATTCGCAATTCTCTCCCTCCAATGCCATCCTTTGAGATTATCTTTGACTGGCATGTGGCAAGGTAAGAGTTCAGTTGGTGTACAGTCAAGGTATGCGGCTTATGGAGATGCAAAGCGGAGCTGGAGTAGCACCCAACGGTCTATATACCGAGCTCATCTTAAGTACGTGCATTTTGTTTTAGGTACTCATGATGGCATTTTTCGTCGGGATTGACGTAGTGAAAGCAACGATATTGGGCAGTCCGCGGCTGAACGGCTGCAGCGCTGCACCCCAGAAGATCTCTCGGTCAACGCAGATCGATCTGACCCAGGCACCATCTCCCGAAAGCTCGCCATTGTGCGTTGCATCGTGTCGCGATTCCAAAAATTGGTTGGTCACGTCGATGTTTCGCTGTGAGGCTCAACAAGTAGCTTTTTGCCTTGAACAGCACAAGACTTCTGCAGGCAAATGTTCTACTGTAAGCCTTTAGGTTTTTGGTTCGCCGTGACGCGCTTCGATCATGACGCAAGAGATTTGTATGGTACCTGAATGCTCATGTGCATTAAAACGCCGGTGGATGCAGCTATCCAACATGATGCTGTGAACTTGATTTTCTCGACCTACATTCTCCGCGGTCTATACCTTTTTCACCTTCTACTGTCTTGGCTGAAGAAAAACAATGTCAGAGAACATGGTCGTCATTGTAACTGGAGCGGTTAGTCGGCCCTGCAATTATCGAGTGACTTTATCTGATAAGAATTGAAAACAGAATCGAGGCATTGGTCTCGCTATTTGCGAACTCATTTTGAAGACAAACCAGCATGTCAAGCTGTACGCAGCATCGCGAGCAGGTGCCGACCTTGGTCTCAAGAGCGCTGGTTCTGGATCGATCAAGTACCCTCAACTGGATGTAACCAAGGACCAAGATATCAAGAGGCTGGCCGAAGAAGTCAAAAACGAAGATGGCCACATCGATGTACTCATCAACAACGCTGGAGTGAACACCTACCCCGAACACTCTCCTGAGAGCGTTAAGCAGATGCTCGATGTAAATTACCGCGGCACGTATAACATGTGCAAGGCATTCATCCCTTTGTTGTCGAAGACAGGGCGTATTGTCAACATGTCGTCTGTTGGTTCGCAATTGAAGATCTACAGCCAGCACAACGCAGCTCGCTTCAGAAACACGCAGTCATATGAAGATGTCGAGAAGATCGCTGAGGACTACATGGTAAGCCATAATTGATCCTACGCCAGTAATCTACGGGTGTAGCTAACTACGAATCAGGAAGCCGTCAAGACAAAGAAGGAGCTGGCCTCGGGTTTTGGCGACAAGGGTCAAGGCTACAGTGTCAGCAAAGCATGCGTCAACGCCATCACAGCTGTCCTTGCGCGTGAAAACCAAGATCTTACCATCAATGCATGCTGTCCGGGTTGGGTAGACACTGACATGGGCGGGATCATGGGAAAGCCACCCAAGGAACCAAGTAAGTTTCGTCTAGTATTGTTCGAGTGGGGGGTAGATGTGCTGACCAAAATCTAGTTGACGGTGCCAAAATCCCTGTCAAGTTGGGCTTTGGTGACATTTCTGGTACGACCGGCAGGTATTGGGCCAACCCTGGCATCTCGGACAAGGGAGATGGCCAAGTCATGGCTTGGTAATAATCAGCTTGACGCAAGTTGGGATTCGAACGATGCTAGTAATCATGAGATATGAACATTGCACAATATAGTTTTTACAGAATCGCGTCCATCTCCTGTGTTTCGTTCGATGATCGATTTGAATCAAGGCTTGACTCTTACATCGGTTCTCAATCCAGCCTTCTGGAGGCGCTCGAGGAAGGGTGCGCCGAGAGTTGCGGGAGTCAGAGAGCCACCTCCCATGCCAACAGCCGGAGTATCGTCTCTGAGGATCGTGATTGCGGCCTCGGCCAAGAATACACCAGTAAGAGCGTACATAGAGCCGTCCCATGCCATGCGACCAGTAATGCGCTTGGGATCATTAGGGTCGGCTGAGTCGACAGTTGCAAGAGCACGATACTCGATCCTGTCGCCACGGGACGACTCTCTCGAGGGTCCCTCGCCAGGTTGGAAAATAACACGCTTCAGAATTGAGCGTATAGGTGACAGCAGAAGTGCGAGCATGCCGAAAGCAAGTGCGAAGTGCATCATAATGCCCGTGAAGACGTTACGAACGTGCATGTAAGGGCTGAATCTGAACTTGGGCCCGTAGAAATTGCCGTCCTCGAACAAACCCCAACTTCTGTGAACGATGGTAGTATCGGCGGCACCTTGGATGCTAGTGGTCAGGGTTCCAAGATCGCGGACCTGGCGAACACCAAAGAGTTTTTGGAATAGAGTAGGACCTTCAAGACTGCTGCGAGGAGGAGTGGTCGGGCAGAGGGACCAGGGCTTCATGGCCTCAGTCGTCTCGGAAAGGCTGTACTTGTCGAACAGACCCATGACTGTAGCAAGGGTTCCGCCGCTGGGCTTACCTTTCAAGTCGTAAACAGAGTACACCAGTTCCGAGACGCCAGCAGAGAGTGTACGTCTAGCATGGTTCACCATTGACCATGAAAGAAGGTCGGCAGGTGCAGACTCGACACCAATCTGGTGAATGATGATAGCCTTGTTGGCTTTGGCAGTAGCGTGGTACTTCTTGATCATCTCGCGAACCCAAGGGGTCTCGCCAGTGCTGCGAGGTGTGAGTGATGTAACTAGACACACAAAAACACCCACTTACACATCGAGATAATGGGTACCGTTTTGAGCGCAAGCCTCAACAACAGGCTCTGCATACAGCATGTAAGGACCAACAGTGTTGATCAGGACTTTGGTCTTCTTCACTAGCTCGTTCACACTTTGCTTGTCAAGTCCAGATGTTACGATTTCTGTCTGGCGTAAGCTGCTGTATCATAATAATCCGTAAATGTGTATAAACTACCTGGAGCAACGCGGTCAGGGTTGAGCGACTTGAGCTCTTCAACAAGACTTTGAAGCTTGCCCTCTGAGCGGCCGGCGACAGCCCATTTCAGATTGGTCGGCAGCTGCGAGACGATGTGCTCGCAGGTGTATTTTCCTGTGAAGCCAGTGGCTCCAAAGACGACAAGTTCGTAAGGGCGGGAAGACATAGTTGGTCACACTTGAAGACTCGGGACAGGGGAATGGATGGCTTCTTGTAGACGATTGATCTAACTAAGGGTGATAATTAGGCGAGACCGGTCCCGAGCGTCTTCGAGAAACGGAATTCGTGCCTTATCTCAACACAACAGAAGACGGAGTAATTCTCTGATGGAGATCAAGATGCTCAAGTCATGGAGGTGAGAGTGAGGAGATGTGCATTATTCAAAATTAAGACAGACAGTTCCAGCACGTTCCTTTGCGGTGCGAGTTGGTCGAAGTCCACACATTTTGGGTGGAGGAAGTGACGACTGAAGCGGTCTTGGCGGTCGGTACCTTCCGTCACACACTCGTCAAAATTGATGCCGACTCCCACACTTTTGTGAAGTCCAAGTCTGTCCCGTCAACAATCCAGTCTTCAACCAACCGCCAAAATGACCAAGAGAACTAAGAAGGTCGGCATCACCGGAAAGTACGGTACCCGCTATGGTGCTTCCCTCAGAAAGCAGGTGCGTTTCGACCAGGATCCAATAATGCGACAGTCGAGAGCAAGGATTTAACCCCTCCCACAGGTCAAGAAGATGGAGGTGACCCAGCATGCCCGCTACACTTGCACCTTCTGCGGCAAGGTTACTGTCAAGAGACACTCTGTCGGCATCTGGGACTGCAAGTCTTGCAAGAAGACTGTTGCCGGTGGCGCTTACACCGTCTCGTACGTTTCTCCCCTTTCGACCGCCAGGACGACGCATTCTCTTCGCACTCTGGACAACTCGACTAACACAAGGTCCTTCACAGCACCCCTGCCGCCGCTGCCACCCGCTCGACCATCCGTCGTCTGCGCGAGATCGCTGAGGTTTAAGCCATGATATCCAAGTCATTACAGCAATCCATCCACGGTTTTCTCGTTTCGAGGTTCTTTTTCCATTGGGCAATCGCGGCGTAAAAAATCAGCAAGGACTTTTTGACGAAGGGATGATGTAGCTAAGAAGGAAATACCCATCCACGCTGGCTTCTTCGATATGCTGGGATCCTGGGAACGAATCAAATGAAACTCAGTCATCCTGCCCAAACACTTATTCCACGAACTCGTATCTTTAGCCGTCCATCGGTCTACCTAAACAACTGGCCGCGTAAACCCCACAAGGGCTGTCGCATTCGTTATGGATGCCATTTCCGATGTGGCAGCATTGCGCAATTTGTGCCCGCCTTCGGAAAGGCCAGCCTGCTCTTTGTTCTCTCGCGCACAACCGCCTTAAGTGAATCTTTGTTCTCCCCACTGCAACCAAAGTGAAAGCGCTCAGTTAATTGTCAAGCATCAGATCCAGGGTCCAATTATACAATAGTCATTTTGAGCGTTTTGTGTTGATTTTGGACGCGAATTAAGCAGACGCCCAGTCATTCGTCACACGTGAAGGCAGGAAGGCAACGCCGCCCTCACTCCGCAATTCGCCATACCTGAGTACATAAAGCCCGCCCCTTCCTTCTTTCTTTACCTCATTCACTTTCGCATGTTCTTTCGACTCGATACTACACTGCTTCGGGCCCCGTGATAATGACAGACGTGTGCATCGTCTGCTTGGGCGACTTTCGCCTTCGCCCTCAGGATGCCGAGACCGATCTCAACCCTGTCGATAGCCATCCTAGCGCGCCGCTTCCCGTGCTTTCTTCTGAACAAAGGTATTCAGATCCTGTCCACACCGAGCTCCATGATCCCTCGGAGCCTCTTCATCGGTCCCGTCGATTCCTTAACCGCTTTCATCGGCTTGACCACACTTTCATGTGCCGCCGAATAAGCTTGGATGGTGACGTCTCCCCCGCCTTCGAAGACCTCCCGGGGGAATCATCTTCACCTTTGAACAAGACCAGTGCTGACTCTCCCACAGTGAGAACACCATAGACGACGAAATTGTCGCTCACCTCCTTCCATGCGGCCACAACCTCCACGACTCTTGCTTGCGACCATGGGTAGAACGAGCCAACAGTTGCCCTATTTGTCGTGCAAGCTTCAATCTTGTCGAACTTCGCGACTACCTCGATGGTCCCGCCCACTCTTCTTACATCGTTGAGGAGAAACAACAACAGGCCGATGTGGACCCCACCTTGATCATCGACGATTTCCTTTACGAGGAAGAAGCCCCATGCCTCGTCTGCCGTCACATCGACAGCGCACATGCAACCATGTACTGCGATGGCTGCGATGGCACCGTCCATATCTTCTGCGCTGGCTTTAGCGACGCTACCGCGCCGGACGTCTGGTACTGTGAATCCTGTCATCGGGAACTAGGCAGTGACTCTGCTGGAAGAAGAGCTCCAAGGACAAGAACTACAAGAAATAGACGAGCAGCAGCCAGAAGACCTGGCACAGAGGCATGGGACAGGGTCTGGGCAAGTGTTTGGCGTCGTCTAAATCTGGACCTCGACTTCCCTCACGATGATGAGGATCTTACCACCATCCATCGTACACCAGCTCAACGACGGGAGCTCGCAGCATGGACTCGGAGACTCCAAGTTGCAAGTCGCCAAGGTGGCGCAAACCGCTTCAGAGATACTGCTCCGACCTTGCTGGACAGAAGGAACCTCGCAGCCGCCCATTCACCCGAGTCGCAAGAAGAGTTGCGCGCCTGGAATGCTCTCGACAAGGCCCGGGCACTCGATCCCGAAGCACAAAGGCCACCCAGCAGGAAACGTAAATCAGCTACAGCATCTCCCGCTTCGCCTCGAGACAATACAGCTGAGCGAGAGCAAGTGGAACCTCCACGCAAGCTCAAACGACCGAGGACCAAGAGAAATATGACACTTGTAGCAGCTACAGAACCAGGCCCATCAACCATCGAGGTCCCAGTACGCCCTGTACAGAAGCCCGTCGAAGGACCTAGCTTTCTCAAATCGCTCCTTCAAGAGGTCGAGAAACAACCCGCGCCAGAAGAAGCAGGCTCTCCGGATGTCGAAGCCACCTCCGGCGATGAGCAACCAGGACCGCTCAACTTGGCGTCTCCCGCAGCGTCTCCCATCCACTCAGGACAGGTGTCTCCTCGTGCGTTGTCAGTAACTCCTCCCCCTCAAATACGTCCCAGGCCGACCTCACCCATGCCTCTGACGTCTATCGTCCGACCTCTCGCTTCGCCCACCTTCTCTCCTGCGATGAACGGTAGGGACGAGCGAGGTCGCTCACATCGACGACCTCAACACCAAGTCAGCAGTCCACCGAGAGACATTTCACCTGGTTCTCCATCTCGTAACATGTCGTACTCGACCAAAACCGAAATTCAAAGAATGGTCAAAGCCGTGCTTGGCCCTAGATATCGCGGAGGCGAGATCAACAAGGATCAATACACCGACATCAACAGAGATGTCTCTCGCATGCTGTATGAGAAGGTCGGCGATGCTGAGGGTCTGGCCGATCAGAATGGACGTGAGAAGTGGCAGGAAGTGGCTTCTGCTGAAGTCGAAAGGGCTGTTCAAACGATACGCACACAGGAGCAAAGCTTAGAGACATTTTCACAGGATGTCTAGCTTGGATACATGGCATTAATGATGGGCACGGCGCATTTCGAGTAGTACTTAGCTTCGGCGCAGCGGACTTTTCTTATGTCTTTTTTGGAATTGGGCATATTTTGCTCTAACAGAGCTTCAATGGCGTCAGGGCGAAGACTGGGAGGACGTGTAGATACCCCGACTGCGAATTTCATACCATTATGGTCTTACCTTAAACCCTCCTACCAACAGAGCTATCCCATGTTGTTTCATAATCCTTGAACATCATCGAGTTCATTTTGGTGTTATTTTATCGTTCGTCGACGTCATAGCCTAAATGTTGGCGCGTTCACGTCGCGTCTTCCTGCACAATCGTCCTCTCTGCTCAATACCACACCACATTGCCAAACCCAAAATGTCGAAAAGAACATTGGATAGTTTCTTCAACCCAGTCCAAAAGAAGACCAAGATATATCTATCAGGATCCAAGGATGCGCCGTCAAACCACCATACCTATCCATTCGCTATACCACAATTGCCACCAGAGATCACGGACATCTTGAACTTCGCTCCAGAAGCAGAAGGCAAAGTAATAAACGATCAACCGGATTTGGATCTCTTGTACTTCCAACCATACATACCCAGCTCGATATCAACGCCACTATTTGAGTTTCTACGCGGCGAATTGTTCTTCTATCGTGTAAAGTACAAGATCAAGCGAGGGCCAATTGAGACGGATATCAATACACCACGCTTCACGACAGTCTTCGGTGTGGACGAAACCTCCACTTTCACACCCCAAGGCGACCTCCTGGATGCAACGTCAAATAAACCAATCCCCAAGGACCGCTACAAGACATGCAAACCGCGACCCATACCTGCATGCCTGGATCTCCTACGCAAGCTCACAGAAGCAGCAACAGACCAACAATACAATTTCTGCTTGGTGAATTATTACGCCTCTGGTGATGACAGTATATCCTACCATAGCGACGATGAACGCTTCCTAGGCGTGGACCCAGCAATCGCATCCTTCTCCCTAGGCGCAAAGCGCGATTTTCTGATGAAACATAAACCCACACCGCCCTCCGACGACAAGTCTACCGCGGCCATGAATTCCGAGACCAAGCCCTTGAAGCTCCCGCTTGGAAGTGGAGATATGGTGTTGATGCGAGGGACCACACAAAGTAAATGGCTACACAGTATACCGAAGAGAAAGGGAGGAGAAAGTGGAAACGGGAGGATCAACATCACATTCAGGAGGGCAATGGTTGCGGGAGGGACGGAGAATTACTATAGATACAATGTCGGGGATGGAGATGTGCTGAAGTGGGATGGGAAGAAGATGATTGTTTGGGGTGAGAAGAAGGGACCGGGAGAGGGTGTCGAGAGGGAGGTCAAGGCTGAGGATGTTGATAAGGGATATGCTGGGTTGTAGTGATGATCAATCAACGACTGCTTTCTCTAAACTAGAGAATTTTCGAGAAGCCTTCTTCACATACTGTTCTAATGCACTATAAGTACTCGAATACAAGGAATCTGTTTCGAGTATTGACAACGGCTGATAAACTTCCTGACCATGTAAACAGGTTTAAGAGCAAACCGACGTCTCCCTCAACCAAGCGACCGATCAAAATCGAAGACGAGGTGACCTTTACCCAAGCGAACACTGCCCGGCAAAACGATGAAGCAATGTCGAGTCGCATTTGGGTCGACAAAAGACAAAACAGATGTCGCAGCCGTGAATCGAACACGGGGCTCGTGCATGGCAAGCACGAATTTTACCACTAAACCACTGCGACTTGTGATTGGGAGATGAAACTTGTTGCGTCTACCTCGTATATAGATAATTTGCTCATCTTGGCAGCCTCACCCAGCCGGAGCCTGGACCCGATCTGCACATGCTTGTGAGAGCTTCGACAAAGAAGTTGACTTGAACCATCCACTTCATACACGACTTCACAACCTCACCTCGCATTCACACACATCGACGATACACAACTGAAGCCGGTCATCTCTTAATGCACACTCGATAAATAATCAACAAAGCATTCGAAGCGCAAGCCCAAGAGGCACCCATCTCCTCCACTGTCAGGTCACAGACAGCGAACATCACCCACCATGGATCTCGCCAAAAACCTCCTCCGCACAACCGCGCGCGCCTTCTACACGACAGAAGAAGTCCTCATAATCGACGCCCTCGGCATCCACAGCACCCTCACAGACGCCGATCTAGCCCACTGCCTAGGCACAAACCGCAAGGAACTCCGCAAACAATGCGGCAAGCTCAAAGACCACGGTCTGGTATCCGTCCAATCGCGCGCAGAGAAAAAGGAAGATGCTCCCCCACCGTCTACGAATCCCAACTTCAAGAACAGGGATTATGTCAAACATCAGGATTGGTACTGGTTGCATTTCCACCCGGCGATTGATGCGATCAAATATCGGTTGTCGAGGTTGTCCAAGCATATTGACAGTATGGGGGCGCCGACGACGGAGAAGAAGGATTTGGAATGTCCGAGGTGTAAGAGCCAGTATACGGATTTGGAAGTCATGGACAACATCGACCCGATGAGTGGTAGTTTCCTCTGCCATCTCTGCGAACACCCCCTGGATCCTGTGGATGAGGAATTGCAAAAGGGAGAGAATGAAAGTAAGATGAGACTCAACACACAAGTCGCGGCTATTGAAGCGCTGCTCCGCGAAATCGATCAGGCGAATGTACCGGAGAATGACTTCGACACGGCATTATCGCTGCATCTACCCATTAACCGTGGAGATGCACATCCAGATCGCCCGTCGAGGATTGCAGAGGAAGTCAAGCCCAGTATTGCCGGATCAAAGGGTTTGGCACTGGCGCCAGAGACAGTCAAGGTACAACTGGAAGACGACACAACCGCAAAACCGGACCCAGAGGCTGCAAGGATCAAGCGCGAAAAGGAGGCCAAACAGAACGCGCTGCCAGAATGGCTCACGAAGAGTACGGTGTCGGGCGAGGTTACCACGGCAGGCGCAAAGGAGTTGAGAGAGCAGAGAGAAAGAGACGCACACGCAGGAGGACTATCCGTGGACGACGCCGCAGACGAGAAGAAACTGGGCGGTACACCTGGCAGAGACGATGCAGTCATGGACGACTACTGGGCTGCCTACGCAGCAGAGCAAGAAAGAGCGAGGTTACAGGAAGAGCAAGACGAAGAAGAAGACGAGGAAGAAGATGAATTCGAGGACGTGCCAACAATGGTTGGTGTGCCGGAAATCAAGGTCGAGGATGCTGGAGGCCCTAACGCCAAACGTGTCAAGGTGGAGGAAGAAGTTGATGCTAAGCCTTTGGCTAGTGTTGCACCTGCTGCCGATGCTAATGCAGAGTCCGATGAGGACGACATGGAGTTTGAAGACGTCTAAAGAGAGACGCTCAGAAGTATACTACGATACACATAGACCATGAAAATGAAGTCAAATCATGCATATCTTACAAAGCATGCTCAAGTACGATCACAATGGCATTGTACTAGTGTGTGATGGTGAAGTCAAATTCGCTATGCTTTTTGCCCAAAACGTCTATCATACATGCATTTGCGGCTCATCCCAACTCCTATCCGAGGAATCTCTTGAGCTCACCACCAACACCCTCAAGATCAAGCAAGAAGGTGTCGTGGCCGAACAAACTCCTGTCCTCGCCAAGCTCAACATGGGTAACCTTTCTGTTTCCAACCTTTCTCAAAGCAGCAGCGATCTCTCTCTGCTGCCAGGCCGGGAACAGGATATCAGAGGCAACACCCATGACCAAAGCCGGGATATCCCTGAGTCCTTGCATACCCTTGACCAAATCAGCAGGGGGCTCATTATCCTGAGTAGCAGCCTTGATCTCCGTATCCTTGTTCATAATCTCGGCAGTCGACTCTTGCTCCTCATACGGCGTATCGGGCAAGGTCAAATTACACAAATCCGCCGCTCCAGCCTCTGGTTTCGGTGTCGGCTTATCAGCGCCAAACTGATCAAGCTTGTGCACATTCGACGCTCTCACACCCTCCAGCATATCCATGTGTTCTTTGCCCAAGTCGAACAAGTCCATGGCTTTACTCACGTAGAGCAGACTGTTTGCGTCGTATTCGAGACACCATTTTTCGCCGGCGTGGTCGAGGTAGGTTTCGATGAGGAAGTCGGGGCAGAGGGCTGGGGGTTTGGAGGGGTCGGCTCGTCGACGGCCAAAGCGCTGTTCCCATTCTGGACCGCTGCGGTAGGTTACAGTTGCGATTTCGCGAGCGAGCTTCATGCCGGCGTGGGGAGGGATGGCTGAGTAGTAGTTTCCGCGGGTGGAGGACCAGGCGGGATCGTTCATGAGGACTAGCAGATAAGGTCAGTGGTGGTTACAGAGGGCGGGAAGGAAGAAGACAAACCTTGACGTTGGGTATGGCGCATGGCTATGCTGTAAGGGTGACTTCTTGCGCAGCCAGAGATGCTGACGAGCTTGCCTACACGCTCAGGGTGTAGGACTGATGCGGCAAGACTCTGCATACCACCCATACTGGAGCCGACAGAGGCATACAGCTTTTCAATACCCATCCAGTCGAGAAGACGGAACTGAGCACGCACCATATCCTGCATGGTGAGGATAGGGAAGCGTGTAGCGTAGTGTTGGTCGTTTGCCAGAGGATCCTTGGAGCCGGGACCGGTACTGCCATAGCAACCTCCCAGCACATTGGTGCAGATGACAAAGTACTTGTCTGTGTCGATGGGTGCGCCAGGTCCAATGAACTTTTCCCACCAGCCGGCCTTTGAGTTGGCAGGAGTGCTCTTCGCGTGACTGCTGGCACTCAGACCGGTGTGGAGCAGGATGGCATTGCTCTTGTCGGCGTTGAGGTTGCCCCAGGTCTCGTAGGCGATGTCGAAGGATGGCAGAACACCGCCCCAGTCCAGCAAGAGGGGCGAAGGGCAGTGGAAGGTTTCGGTCGCGCCTGGAGCGTATGAGGGCTCGGGTCCAGATAGCGATCGCTTCTTGGTCAAAGTCTGCGTCTTTTTGTCCAGAGCATCCAGACAGGGGAAGCTGAGTGGTGGGTTCACTGCCGGAGTTTCGTGAGGTCTTTCGGCTTCGACAATTGGTTGACCGGCGGCTGCTTGTGAAGCTAGTCTGCTCGTGCTGTGCATGCTGCGTTGGAGGGGTAGGAATCGCGTTCGGGGGTTTGTTCGTCGGAACAGGCCATTGGCGAGTTGCCTTGCTGCTCGAGGTGCCGACATGCTGTCTCTCTGTCGCTGTGACTTGCGAGTAAAGAGGAATGAAAAGTTCCCCGAGTATTGCAATGCCTTCGGAAAAGTCATGGTCGACAATCTGACGCCATCGGCCACCGCGTTTGTCAGCCTCCGAACTCGGGAGTGCTCCATTGTTCTACCACCAGCTACCACCCAACATCACATGCTTGCTTGTCCAAGACATGAGAGGCACAAGCCATGTCACATAATAGTCTAGCTTCTATCCTATGCCATCTCCCTCAGATAACCAAACCGCCACGACAGCTCTGTTGCTACGCGATACCATCAAGGTCCGACCATCGGCTCAAAAGTCAGGGTGTCCCGCTCATCCACCAAATGGAGCACTAATAGCACTCATCCATACTCAGCCCTGTGATGGCATAAGATCCGCTGCTCAGGCATTCTCAATCATCATGTCGACTGTTCTCAAAATGACTGCAGAGGAAGGGTGAAATGATGTTCCATGATGAATAAAATGCATTTTGTTCGACCCAGCTGCGGATCTGTCATGATGACCAATGCTCATCTTTCGATTCAAGAAAGGAAAACTTTACGACTACTCGTACCAAACTGCCCAAAAGCTATGATGATGATGAAGAGAAAAAGCGAATACTCAAAACGGATGATGGAATGAGACGAAGGGCGAAAATAACAAGGAGAGGAAGAAAGATCTGTCGAGACAAAACAGGTAGAAAAAAAAGTGGTGTGAGAAGAGAATAGAAAAAGAAAACAGGTAGCCCTCCACAAGAACTCTTTGCGATTAAGAAACATTTCACCCCTCAACTCCAGTGCTGATACTATCCCATGGACGAAAAGCAGATGAAAAAGACCTTATCCTAATCAGCGGCGGAGCACAAACGCAAACAATGAAAATGCCACCGTTCCAAGTTTGTTAAATCCGTCGCGGGTTTGAACAGGCCCCTCGATCTATGTCACCATAGGTCTTGATGTGTATCCGCTGTTTCGGTTGCCGTTTCTGGTAGGACTTCCTTGACTCTCGGAACTCTTATTAGGATGCATCGCAAATGGTGGCTGTGGTGGCATGTCTGCTGCGACATGGCGTACGCTCGCTTCGTTCCCCCATGCGTTGGCTTGTTCGGCATCTGTATCAACGCGAGTGACGACAGGCGCACTACCCCTGCTTTCGCGGGACTTCGGCGTTGTAGATTGCGGTGGTGGTGCTACGTCGCCTTGTGTGCTTGAAGGTCCTTTGGTGCGGTCGCCGTAACGTTTCAATATTTCTTTTGTTGTGATGTCGGCGCTGGCAGAGAACAGAGTAGAGTCGTTGAGAATGAGTGCTAGATCCTCGGGCACCTGAAAGTTTTTTTGTCAGTGTTTTGTAGCCAGCAAATATGACGTGAACCATGAACTTACCTCACACATATACTCATTGAACTCGATGAGTGAATGAACCGCCTCGATGGCAAGCAAGTTGTCATCTAAGGGCACATCGCGTTTACCTAGATGCAAAATATTGGGCGCCATCACAGTAGCAAGGTTGTGGACATCCATCTTGCTACCAGACTCCTCATCGATGTGAGAGAACGAAGACACCCACTGCATAAAGTTGAACAATACTTCCATCGTATCTCTATGTGCCTTCGGAAGAAGACAACATGTGAGGTGGAGCACTCGTCGTCGTGTTTCCTCATCCGTGATCCCTGTGAAATGGTCAGTGATTTGTTCCCAGGTATCTAGCCAGACTACAAACTTACTCTGTGACGTTATCCACAATTTGTGCAATTTGAATGTCATGAGAGGATCGGGTAGCTCTCGTAGGAACTTCTTGAGGAGTGCAGCGACTTGCACTGGATTCTCCTTTGTGAGATCAACGTCGACCATCTCCTTGGAGTCAATCTCTTCTTTGACGTCGTTCAGTCGCTTGATGTTGCCATTCTTGCGGAACACACCCTCGACAGACATGTCCATTGTCCGCATCGCAGATATGGCATCTTGAATAAGGACTGGTATCCGCAATGCACCCGGCCCAATACCGTCTGTGGATTCTGCATAGTCTTTCTCTACCAGTTGCTCAAGAGAGACTCCAAAGATGCCTCGTTTGTTCCCCTTGTGCTTCTTGGTTGCTTCGGGCTTGAAGGCCTTGCCGAACTTACCCCAGAATGTAGGTCTCTTTGTCTCGATAAGGTCAAGCAACTCTTCTTGATTGAAGTGGCCCTCAAGAAGAGGCTCCATCGAGAGAACAGCCACATGTCGAACGATAAAGTATTCAAGGGCGGACAGCTCAGAGAAGTACTTCTTCGTCCTGAAAGCTCCACCTTCGACGAGAGCTGGCTTTTCTTCGTTGCCGAGCGAAACATGTCGGGTGTGACCATTGTTGACGAGCTTTGGCCTTGGTTCCTGAGGTATCATAGGTCCGCGGTGGAACTTGGAGGCATTAGGTCTTTGCTCTCTTGTTTGCTGTGCCTGAACGATTCTTGGAATATCGTCTAGGGTCATGGATTCATGATTGCCAAACTGAAGCTGTGACATGCGTGATCCACCAGCTTCACCATCGTCCACAATCTGGAAGTTGCCCGTTTGACGACGCTCAAGCTTGTCTTCGGTGTCACCATGCATACCTTCTGGACCGTCAATGATTCTGGATGTGCGGGCTCTGCGATTCGTCGTTGAAATGTTCTTCTCCATGCGGGTTGATCGTAGCCTTCGGATGTCTCCAAGTGTTTGCTCGTAAGATGGTGAATGTTCACGCTTGGTCGAACCGGCATATGACTTGGAGCGAGTGTTTGATCGAAGTAACGGTGGATCCATGGAACCCTTCGGCGAGACACGATGTCCTCTGTTGGAATCATAGTCTGTGAGATTCGGGTCATCTAGAGTCTTTGTGAGTAATGATATTGGTCAACGTAACAGAGTTTCTAAACAAACCTGAAGTGTGAGGTAGAGCGCCGCTCGTACGAAGTGTAGCTAGTAACCTGGCGTGGGCGACGCGGAGTAGGTGGACATATTGTTGTAGACGACTGATGAAAACGACATCTCCTTCGGCCGAGTTTCCAGCATGGCGGTCGCAGAGGAGTTTCTGAGACGACTCGTCCCATCTTGCTATCGCATGATCATCAGCGAGAGGTCTTGAACATTTGCTGCATGTAAGACACTGGGCATGGAATCTCCTGTCTCTGCGTGCAAAGCACTTGTCCTCAACGGACTTATCGCAAACCGCGCAGTTGTCAGCAGATCGCGCAACAAAGTTTTCGGTCTCGCTCCTTGGGTCTTTGTCGTCTTCAGCCTCGAGTCTGTCGTCAAGCGCGCCAATTTCGTCCAAGAAGTTTGTAAGCCCCTCGTGGCTGCCGGTCTCACGCTCTAGTTTGAGCGCGCCCTGCAAACAAATGCGGATCAAAAGCTTGAGGTAGTGTGCTAGACCTGTGACAAGGGACAAAAGCTCTTGGGTAACACCCAGTCGCCTGACACCGGTCTCCTGAGATTCAGCAAGCAGTTGGAAGAAGGCGACAACTTTCTTGCAGAGCAACTTGGCTTCTCTAGAGTAGGACAAGCCTGGAAAGGTTAGCAAATGAACACATCACGATTTGAGATTTGACGTACCCTTCGCTGTGTGAGACTGCAGAACTTGGTCCAAATGATCGGCTGCAGAGAAAAGGAGATCGACGTGGGTAATGAACCTCTTGGCAGTCATGACTCCGTCAACATAGGCGCCGTTGCTGACATGTAACAGCATGTCGGAGATGCATGTTGCTGATTTTTCTTCAAAAGACGAGAGTGTGCGCCATATCCAGAGCACCTTCTCCTCAACACTCTCCTCGCCTTCCTTGACCATCTTGCGCATCTCTTCTGTAGCATTTTCTTCCGAATTCAGGGGTTCTTCTGAAGACCCTCCTTGGTGCAGCCGGACATTCCAGTATTTGTGTATCATATAACATTCTGGATGCCAATGCTGGTTCTGGCCATTGCGGAAGATTTCGACAAATTGTTTGAGAATGGCCGTCTGACAGCCGTTGCAGCGCTGGGCGAATTTTGTGGAGTAGTGATAATGGCAGTATACATTTCCTTCGTGTTCGTAATAGCTGTCCTGAGCGCCGAATACGGTCGGACATACAGAGCAGGTGAAATGCTCTATATGGTATTTGCGATCCAAGGCGGTGATGTATGAGCCGCGCAGGGCGCCTCCACAAGCATGGCAGAGTAGGTCCAATCTGCGGAAATAGTCCGTTTCGCAAAGAGGATATTGATTCGGCGGCTGTTCGGGGACAGGGAAGAATTTGGATGCGACGACTTTACCGCAGTCCTACAGAGTGTCAGCGAAATGTTCAAGGCTTCGTGTTTCAATGGACGGACATGGCAGGTGAAGCACTCAAGATGGTAGGTGCCGCCCAGAGCGCGTACGAACTGGCCAGTCAGATGACCGCCGCACTTTGCGCACATCCTATTAGACTGCTTGCCATTGGGTCGAGAGCGGTCCCGTGAAGGTGAGACTTGGGTATCGGCAGGACGGTCGTCCTTGACGTCCAGGCTGCGCTTAGGTCGGTGACGGGTCGCCAATTCAAGCTGTGACTCAGCGTCCGTGGAGGGACGAGAGGGAGACTCCCCGGGAGACTCAAAGGTGTTGGTACGAGACGGAGGTAGAGCGATGTTGGAAGGATAGGGATGGTCATCAGCGTCGTGCTGGGTAGAGGGGTCCGTCGGTAAACCCATGATGTATGAGGAGAGATTGTGGACAGAGGAAACAAAGCGAGTGTAAGGTAGCAGCGGCTACTGGGATAAAATCGTCGAGCGAGATGGTGTTCAATAGGGTAGCATCCGACGCGTGCCAAAACAAGGACAGCCAGATGCGGGCAGTCAGGAGGCGGTAGGTATTGTTAAGGTGCTTCCATGCGCAATAACATCCAGTGGAGGACTGGGTGGCGGCGGCATGGGATGTCGTTCCAGGAGTCGAGATAGACGGCGCCTGCGTTGAGCGGTCGGCAGTGCAGTCGCAGGTTTAACGTAGGTGGATACGCTCGATTCAATGTGCTTCGATGCGCAATGTCCAGCCCAGCTCGAAAGCCCCCAGAAGACGCCAAGAGTCGTGACTCGCGTAGACGCTATGATGTTTATGCGGATGAAGAGATGAGGATTCCAGAGATACCCAGGGATCCAGTCCAGACTCGATGTAGATTCCTAAATCAGCCGTCCATTGTGCCCTATCTCAGCAATCACTTGTTCTCGCACTAGCTCGTCCCTGTTGGCGTTGAGTGCTTGAGTTGCTTGTTGAGCATGTTACACACGCAAATGGCAGTTGCCCGCTAGCGCTTAAAAATCCCCGAATTCCTCCACCCTGTCACCGACGATCTAATCTCTCCGCTTGCCCTTTTTATGTCTGCACTTTTGCGGTTCCATGTGTCAACACTTCACTTTGTTGCTGCTTGAAACTGTTTGTTGCCGTGCACATCTCATGTGTGATTTGGGATAAGATGGGTTGTTGATGTGGGGCTAAGTGTTATATATTGAATAACCAATCTGTCCAAGACCGTAACATACGGCTATGAATGACTGCTTGTGGGTCGAATGGTCTATATATCGTATGTCTCCGCCACCAAGTCAGATCACGAGGTCGATTAGGTAGACAATTGCTCTGCACTACGGTACTCCCACACATGAACCAAGCGTTCCAATGAGTATGACCAAATACCCAGTTGCTTACTTGATCCTTGCCTTTCCACGCTTTGAAAGCCTCAAGAGTGTTGCTACAGAAGCACTGGCTTACGGCATTGTTTTCATGACTAGGATGGCATGTATCCTGAAAGGATGGCGCATGGTGAGTGAGTATCACAACTTGTCGTTGAGGCTCTGTCTCGGCAATCTGTTCAAGAGAATACCGCAACCATTCGACATCCAGCTCGTGCTCCATATTGTGATCCTTGACAGTCCAGTTTCTGATGCGTTCGAAATCCTTGTTCAGCTGGTCATGACCAGGCTCGATGTGAGAATGCAAGGTGCAGCCTAGTACAGTGATGTTGGATCCCGTAAGATCAATCCTAGTCCGATTCAAGAAGACCAGCTTCCCTTGCAAAGTTGGATCCTGGGCTAGCCTTTCTGCAGCATCCAGTCCTCCGTGCCGTGACGAACCGTAGAACTCGTTGTTCCCTGCAACTAAAAGCACCTGGTCGAAGGTCTGGCACTGTTTCTTCAGGAAACCAGCATAATCGTCATAGTCGCAAAATCGTCCAATATCTCCTACCAGAGCTAGATGAGAGGCAGCGGGAGATACATCGTATTTGTATTCGAAGCGCTCCAGATGTAAGTCTGACATGAACTGCAGTCCGACAGTCATGTTGATGAGGGACGCCAGCCGCTTGAATTCGAAAAGCTCGTTCACTCTGGAGCCTTGGAGTCCGGAGCACCAGCGCCAAGGCCAAGCCAGAGTTCGACATCAACAACTTACGACGGCGTCGAATCTATCGCGCAAACCATTGTCGCCGGTCATCTTATCCTTACGCTCTATCGCCCTTTGCAACCGGTCGCATCTCCCCGCGCGACTTGCTCCACACAACATGGCCAACCCCGGTGGTCCCGCTCCTGCGCCCCACATGATCTCGCGCCCAAAGAGAGCACCCACTGGAGATGAAGAGGCCACAGCGATCCTGCGTCTGGGAGAGTTCCAGCAAGTTCCAGCACTGAACTTGTCCGAAGCGCGTACCATCATCAACGCTGTCACCACACGCCGGCGCAATATCAAGCAGAAGGTCTCTGAGTCCGAAACCCTCCTCAAGACCCAGGAATACCTCGAGCTATTCGCGCGCTTCAAGCAACAAGAACACGTCACTGCCGTCGAGCAGTTGCTCACAACTCGCACCGAGCTCGAGCGCTTTGAGCGCAGCCAGCTCGGTCAGTTTACTTGATCTTTGCAGTACACGTTCATCTACTGACCTTCTCAAAGGAAGTCTGTGCCCTGACACTGCCGAAGAAGCAAAGACTCTTGTACCCTCGCTCGAAGGCAAGATCTCCGATGACGATCTGCAGGAGCTGCTCGATGAGATGATGAAGCTGAGAAACTTTGTGCAATGAGACACGACTTATTTCGATCTGCTGTTATCCCAACACATCCGCCAAGTTCTTACACCCTGGCAAAAACAACAATACCACCCAAAGCTGTTTTTGAAATTCATGGAGTTTGCTGGAACGGACGCATCTTACTGGCGTTGGACACGCATAGTCCACTCTTGTTATTCGAAGCGCGGCGTTTGGATTTGATACAAAAAAGCAAAACGACACCGGCATATCCCTTGGGAGATTATGATGTCTATGTTACCTACAGGACGAGCTCATGATGCGCTGCTCGGGTTTCACCACAAGACAATTGCCATGCATTAGTGGTCAAGTTTGCTTCGCGAGCATCGGGAAACTGTCTTCTGACGGAAGCTCACGGCACTGCAGTTGCTTGTACGTCGAAAGAGAGACTAAACGCACAGCATCGGCACCCTTTTTTCTCGAACAAAACTCCTTCATAGCGTCCTTTTCTGAAAAAAACGACTGACGAGTTTCGATCAATGCAACTAAGTTTGTAATCTGACCTCCTCGAGCCAACCTTTTCTCAAACTCAATTGTTGTCCTTGTTATCTGTCGCTTCTCGTGAAATACATGGTCAGGCCAATGCAGTGTCAGCCTGTCTATATCCCACCTGGGTATTCGATTCGATCTAAGCGTAGATATTCATGAAAATTTCAGTAAATGTTCGTAATGTGATCAGTTGTAACTGGGCATCTACCTATATTTCAGTGAGTCTTGCGATAGATTCTTATTCAATCGACATCGGCATCTATAAGGTACCAAGGGTACATTTATATATGAGGTGCTTCGAATTGTGGGTCCGAGCGTGAACAACGCCAAGCACGATTCGACATCACTCTGCCAGATCAAGAGGACGATTGACGGTATAGCGATTGAGTTCGTACACATCACACACAACATGCAGGCCTTCAGAAGAAGCGCTGCGCAAACTGCGCGCGCAGTCAGCCGTCAGCAAACGAAACGTTACGCCCACCACGAAGCACCAGCCGCTGGCAGCATCAAATACCCGGAAGAGGAGAAGCTCGGAGTACGTGCCATTGGGACACAGCAAGAGCCAGATCAAGCGCAGGAGAGCATAGACTGATGGATGCGACAGAAAGGATTCTTCATGACCATCTCCCTCATCCCGATCGGCTACCTCATGTACCAGTTCACCGGCCCCGGCAACTACGAGCACAAGTACTTCACCCGCGTCATCAACAGCTACGACCATTACCGCAAGGATGCAGCCCACATCAACGCTCTTCACACCGATGCGCTCGAGCAGGCTGCCGCTGACCGTAACCTGTTTGCCAACACCCAGCGCACCCAGAATGTCCAATTGAAGTTCCCCGAGTACGTCCGACCGTCCTTATATACCCCACCCGTATGGCATGGGGAATTACGTGCACCAAAGAAAGAGAAGGTGGCCATGCAAGAATGGATGATACTAAGGACACATCACGAGAGCATTGAAAGGCTAACAAAGTTTTGTCAACAGGATCCTCAACACTGGAGCCCCTCACAACGTGCCTGCCGGCCACTACGCCGACATGTCACAGGTCATCGCAAAGTACGAAAAGGAGTCCTACGAGGCCAACGCAAAGAAGCTGCAGCAGATCAAGGACAACGCCGTTCCCAGCGAGCATCCTTTCAAGGGCAACCTTCCCACTGGCGTCCAGACTGTGTTGATGTAGATATACCAAGCCAACAGCGAATTCATCTTTCTTCTTTTGTATCTTTTTCATTCGTGGCTCGTATGTGAACAAAAGTGCTGCTGTCATTCGAGACAGGCTTCCCATAACTCCATTGCGCCTTAACCATGCCGTATAGAATGTACATGTGGTGATACAGATGTGAGGTGGAATCCGGAGCCTCTTCACTTGGAAGCCACTTGCCTCACGTTACTGGTGTGAGGAGCGTGACCGGGAGTGGCGGGCGCATCGGGAACAACGACATCTTCGAATTCGTCCTGGGCGACAGCGCGGATGGTGAAGGAGTCTGCGGTGGCGGGTTAGTGGTGGCGGTCGCATGGAACGAGCAAAGGCAGATGCGACGGACAAACACCAATAGCGAAGCCAAAGATAGCCAGACCGGTCAGGGCATTCTTGACAATGTACGGTTGGCGGGCACGGTAGAGAGCGGCGGTGGGCCGGTTGTATTTGTCGTAGTACGACGACTGGGGGATCCTGCGATGGCGTCAATTCGAGAATTGGTATGGAAGAGTGTTTGTTCTGCATACTTTCCGATAGGCATATCTGCTTGAGTCGTGATATTATCAAGTATTATTCAGACCAGAACAGAAGGTGCAATTCACATGTTCGAGAAACGGTGATGCCAAGAGCGACCGGCGACGCTGCTGCACCTGCTGCTTTCCCGCGCGTTCAACTCGACAGAGCAAGAGAGCTTCATCAATTCGACCCATCGCATTGCGCATTTCACCGTCGCCTTTCTTGACACTTTGTCAAGATCGTGCATCATCGCACTTGTCCAGAAAGCTGTGCAAGACACTCTACGTGTGCCTCATGTCACAATAGCGTAGCTGTCACCGAGTTGAATCCAACCTCGTCTGCGCTGCGTGACGTCTTCGGCGCGTCCCTCCGCTGTCCACAATGGCCGCCCAAGGCAATGTCGCCGACACGATAAAGCAGCTCAACGCTGCTCGAAACCTTGCTCTCGCCGACCCAGCTCTCTATCCTCAAGTCGTCCCTGGTCTTCTTAGAATTGTGGGCGCCGAGGCCATACTCGAGCTTAGAAGATGGGGCGCCGACTTCTTCGCCGAAACCTTCGCATCCCCCGTCCTCGCCCAGGAACACAAGCAGAACTTGGGGCTGCAGGTTCTAGACACGCTCAAAGCTTTCCTCGAGCGTCCCAACGAAGACACCGCTGTCATCAAGAGCGTTGTTCAGACAGCTGCGAGCATCTACCCCTTCATCTTCCGCCATATCGTCGCAAACCCCCAGGATGCCTCGCCATGGCAGAAGATGGCCGCCATCAAGTCGAGCATTCTTCGTAGAATGGCCAATGCTCCTCCCGGTATCCACATATGCTCGGTCAAGTTCATTCAGAGGGTCGTCCAGGTCCAAACCCCAGGTCTGATAGCGGATCCAAGGCGTCCTGAGCAGAATGAGATCTCTCTCGCTTTGGTACCTCGTGACCATCCCATTGTCTCTCCCTCAACGCTTGAAGCCGAAGCCCTGGGCTTGCTTGACAGACTACTTGGCGTCTTGCAAGACAACAGTACCGATGCGTTGCTTGTGACAGCTACCTTGAACAGTCTGGGCTCGTTGGTCAAGAACCGTCCCTCAGTCGCCAACAAGATCATCTCAACTGTCCTCAACTACAACCCTTTCAAACTCGCAACCACCACCCCCGTCTCGCCAACCCATAAAGTTATGATCAGATCCATGACACGCACCACAACCACCTTCTTGATCAACATCATCAAGAAGAACCCTAACCACCCCCTCGCCGGCCGTATCCAACAGTGCATTGAAAGACTTAGACACACGCTCGTAGATGTGTTCGACGAGTCTAGTCGCAAGAGGGCCGCACCCTCCGAGCCAACTGACGGTCTGTCTGAGGCAAAGCGCCAGCGTCTGAATGCGCAAATGCCACAAGCGCCTGCCCAGACACCACAAATACCACCGCTGCCACAAGGTCCTGTAAGCCTTGCTCAGCTCTTCACTCTTACTCAAGACCAGGGCCTGAGAAACTTCGATGTGAATGTGATTCCTTCCAATGTCGTTCTGAGCATCGTGGCACCACTTTTAAAGTCAATAGACAAGGCCAAAATGGATGCTGCCATCAACGCTGTTCAGGCGAGGTACTTGTCGTTAGCTGCGAGACCTGCCACAGCTGCCACGGCTGCTCGAGTGGCCACGGGTACTGGTCCTGCTCCGGCCGACGAAGACGAAGACTATGAGCCTGGCGTCGAAAGTACCGATCAAATTACCAACAATCTCGATCAAGCCCCTCCAGATGCCGATAGAGCGCCGGTGTCTCTGGGGCCTTTCAACCTACCTCCACCACCTCCATTGACTACAGATCAGGTCGCAGAGTTCAGCAAAGGAACAGTGAACCGCGTGTTCAGCACCCTGACTACACTCGAGCAGTCTGCGCCAAGCAAATCACAGAGAGCCGGTTTCAATCGTCTTGCAGCTACCAACCATGACCGAGATGCTTGGATCACGCTCGTCACTCGCCTTGCTACACGTGCTCCAGCTGGACTCGACGAAGGCAAGCTCAAATCCGAGGGAAGCAGCTTGTCAAGGGGCGGTTTACTAAACGATGCTGTACGGGATTCATTGTATCTCTACATTATTGAAGATTTTAGAAAGCGCATCGACGTCGGCATCTCATGGCTTGCCGAAGAATGGTACAACGACCGCATACAGAAACAGCAGAACAAGGAGGCAGAGTATATTCAAGAGCATTACGAGAAATGGATGCTCAAGATACTTGATGGGATTGTGCCTTTCTTAGACGCCAAGGACAAACTTCTTATCCGGTTCCTCTCAGAAATTCCCAGTATTAATCAGGATGTCCTTAAGCGGGTGGTCAGACTGGCCAAGGATCCTGAGAGAGTTCAGCTTGCAGTTCAAGCTCTACACTACTTAATTCTTCTTCGACCTCCGGCTAGAGAAATGGCTCTTGATGCGTTGGAAGAGCTATATAAAAACTGTACGTACCCAAGGTTGATTTTTGCTTCGACATATGCTGACCGTTATTTCGAACAGACGACGAATCGAGACCACTAGTGACAAAGATCATGCCCAAATTCCGACCAGAAGCACTCGAAAGACTCCAAGGAGCAGTTACAACTTAGACACGGAGAATCTGAAAGTCTCAAGTCTTGTTGCTCAAATCGCAAGCCGCATATCATCGAAGAAACAGAAATCACGTTGCATCGAAGCATGTCAAATGACGCTTGCTAGGACATCAGGAGAACCATGAATAGAAATTAGGCAGAGACAACAATCGAAAAGTAGCATCATGGCTGAGCACAGCAAACATATTATTGAACCACTACCTCCTAAACATGTATCGATAGAGACAACGGCCCGCTGGAATTGCTTCTATACATAGTCCTGCGAGGCAGTGCTAGGACAGGAGGAGTCGTTCAGCGTCGAACGTGTGTGGTTTGCTTTGACAGTCGTCGTATCTAAGGCCCGTTGAAGCCTAACGTACTGTATCTCTTACCTGCCGGCGCAATGTCCTTTTTAATTTAGACTTTAAGATGGGCACTCGGCGACGTGCATAAGGTCTGCAACCATCCCACCTTTTGCGCGCGATGCTTTTGGCTTTGCTCCACAAGAAGCGCAGGAACCACAGGAAGCCGTTCACGCCGTCTTGCTCTTCCGTGCCCACGGACCCTTTGACACCGACCTTTGTCGTTGCCGGAGAGCCTGGAGACGCAGCATGGCCGACGACTACACGCCAAAACCTAGTCTTGGACGGAGGAAATCATCGCTTAATACGCTCAGAGAGCTGTCGCAAAGATTCAAGCATGCCGGACGCAAACCTTCAGACAGCGTCGAGGAGGAAAGAGAGATTATTGGCGGTAAGCACGTTCCAGTTGGCGCTGTTCCTGCGATTGCTTGCAGCTCCAAATGCAGGGTCCTTTGTTTTCGTGCCCGTCACTGCGCAACGTCCAGCGCTCATTTTACCAATCCCAGATGGTCAATTTTCGATTCCCCCTCAACTGAAGATGCCCGACTTTGCTCCCTTTGTCACAAACTCCACTACCGACACTGCAACCCAGCCACGAGCTCCAGAGATCGAAGTCGCATCGTCGTCGCCTCGAACAGCCCAGCCGCCAGTGTCAACAAACACCCTCGACGGCACACAAGAACGACTACTCTCACCCAAGCCCTCGAACAACGACATGAGTTCCACCACGACATTGGTTGAATCATCGCCAATCCTCTCGGACAGTACTCCTTGGGTTGGCGGCACTGGTCTTGGAAATGCGAACCTGGGAAAGTCAGGCCGTGTTATTGAGAAGCTCATGGCTGAGAACGACAAATTGAAAAGAGAAATAAAGGCAGAGGCCGCCAAAAGAGAAGAGCTGCAACGCACTGCCAATGCACAAAAGCCCAGGCTGGAAGCTCTCCAAGCAGAAAACGCCCGTCTCTCGCACTGCAAAGCCGTGGACGAGAGCGTGATCAAGCGCCGCGATCGCAAGATCGAAGATCTCAAGGCCGAGCTGGATGTTGAGCGGCAAAAGAGAGAGTCTTTGGAGCACCGAGTACAGGACGCCGAACGCAAGATGGGCGAATACCAAGAGCACAGCAACAAGGAAGTCCAGCAAGCAGTCGAAGAAGCCAAGCACGCTACCACACACGCCTCCATCCTCGAGACATCACACCGTCAACTATCGTCTGAGTACCGGCAGCGCATAGCAGCGGCTAGCAAGCAACTACGAGAATTGAGCGACGATAGGGAGGAAGACCGAAAACGCCTGACCAAACTGGATGTCGTTAACCACCAAATGCGTCAAGAGTCGGAGAAGGCACGAAAACTGTACAACGAACTGCTGGCAGCTTCGGACAGGTACAAAGCAGAAAAAGACTCGGAAGTGGACGGTGTCCTCGGGGATGTGAGGCAACTCAAGGGAGGCATCAGCAAACGCGAAGGAGAACTTGAGACGACGCTTGAGGAGATGCACAAGGTCATGAACCGCATGAAGTGGCTCATGAACATGCAGAAAGTGAACAATGAGAATGGTGTCAGCTCACCTCCGCCTTCGCCGCCTTCCTGAGTACTACGATCATCTCAGGGGTTGACCGAAAAGTGAGTTTTGTTTGGGGTAGGAGAGAGAGAGGGAGTTTTCTTTGGCATTGTTGATGTTGTATAGCGGGAATCCTGACTATACAGGGGTTTTACGAAGGCGTTCACGGGTTTGCTTCTGAATAGGCGTACTGAGAAGCAGATATCTTATGGCTTTCAAGGGGCTGCATAGCGAGGCGTCATGGGAGGAGACAAGGAGTATAATACAGGTGGCACCATATTCTTACCTATGGTATAACAAGACGAAATGACACTAGCCGCGTTTGAGATCGATGTGAAGAAGCTGATTTCGAAGTCAGGGAGTCTGATGAAGGCGTTCAGAGTGTTAGATCGTGCCTGCCAATTGAGTAATCAAGACATACCATCTTACCAACAGCACGAGCAAGCGACCGGTTCTTTCATGCAAGGCACATGCACGCGCGCGGGTTTTCGCAGCTTCCTGATCAACACAGAAAAACGACGAACGGTATCCGGCATTGCATTCATCTGCCGCGCAAAAGCGCCAATCCAAATCCTTTCAGTGCATCAACATCTTCACCGCATCACTCCAAGATCTTTTACCTCTATTCATCGAGCAAGGGCTGTCAACTCACTGGCATCTCCCCTTACCAAGTTTTGCTTACATCCATCATGGCGAGCACTTTCTTGCATAGCATGGTGTGGAACTTCCAGGAGCCCGAAGAATTGATCATCATGTTCGACAACATGGTTCGCGACGCCAATGTCAGGTGTACCTACATGTTCGATACGCATGTAAGTCTTTTGACTTGCAACAAGCCATTCTGGCGCGTCTGACCAGATGCAGATGTTCCGAATTGAGTTCCCCGAACCGGGACATGAAAGCAGCTACTTCAAATTCGTCGACATGTGCAACGCCTATGTCGACAAGCACCAAGACGGTCCCGCAGACGCCATGAGCGATCCAAAGATCCTCCGCATGGCCGAGACTGGTGGAACAGCCAATGCCGAAGACGAACTCGAGAAGCTTCTGAGAGAAGACGATTCTGTTGACGGCGAGCATCTCATTGATGTCAATGACGACAAATCCTCTGGACGCGACGAAGACGAAGACAAGGCTTTCTGGAACCCCAAAGACCCCAATACGAACATCGCTGTCGCTCTGCCTGGCCGTGTCCTGCAGGACATTGCTCAGGACACTGCGTGCTCATTGGACTTGAACGTCGAAAAGGCATGTGTCTTCATCACCAACGCAACTCAGAGCAAGATCCAGGCCGTCGTCAAGAAACTGGACAATGTCGAGAGAAACTGGGTAAGTCCTCATGCATTCCTTCCCTGGCGTAACCTCAACGTCTCTCGTTTGCCGTAATCTCCCAAAGCCATCTCGACTGACCGACTTGCTCAGCACCGCCTTAGAATCGACACTCACTTCATGCGAACGGAAAAAGAGTCTGATAGCAGGCTTCGGCTCCACCGCCTCCAACATTTGGGTGATGGCACATTGTTGCAGACCCTGGCTCCTTTGAAGATGAAAGACATGCTGCCCCGTCAACGTGTCGTTCGCCTGATGCGCCACAACGACAAAGGTGTTCTCGAAGTCTTCACTCAAAACCCCTCCAAGGTTGCCCATGATGAAGGCTTGGTCCTTAGATGGACTTCCATCCAGCTTCCGCACTTTCTCCGAGAGGGCATGCATGAATCTCTGTTGGAACTGGATGAGAATCCCGTTGAAGTCTGGCTGAAAGACACTCATGATTATGTGCCTGAGGGAGAAGGAGACGACCTGATGGGCGGCGACACCGGAGCTACGAATTACAATGCGCTTCTGCCTGCAGCAGCACCATCTAGAAAGCAGGCAGAATATCCTGTGCAAGATCTCGGTTTTCCGGAAGAGACTGATTCTGAAAGCCGCTCAAACTCAAGCCTACTTATCGATTATGAGGGCCGCATGTTTGAAAGATCACAACAAGCAAACGCAGGTGCTATCCCACCTTCGCAACCTGTTTCTACACCGGCTCCTGATTCTGTCGATGGCAGAATCACCACTTCGTCGATCCTTGCCGAGCCACTGCAATCCGCCAATCCTTCCGGGATAAAGTTCACGGCCAAATTGCCTAAAGCATCATGGGACATTACTCCCGCTCTACCGGAGCCAGTCGAGTATTGCCCTAGTCCCCTTCCAGATTATGCTGGCGACTCCCACCTAGAGCCGTTTCCTTCTCTTGAATCACGGGGGCAACGACCAAGAGTGCAGCAGGTCCCTCCGGCACTTCGTCCATCTCCCGGTTTTACCCTCGTCAGGCCTCAGGGATTACCTCTCCCAGCTGACACGTCAGGACAGTACTCACAAGTGACCCAAGCTACGCCTGAGGAAGCTACTGATGTCGTAGAGACAATACAGCTTGAGGATGAAGTCTCGAGCCGGAGATACTTCCAGACCACAGCTCACCGAAAGCCCAAGCCCAAGTCGAAGGGTAAGAGTGGCGCAAGCTCAACGATCAAAGCACAGCTCGAGGTACCCGAGTGGGACCCCAGAGCAAATCAGCGAATTGATAAACCTTCGCAAAGTCGAGCAAGCGCACCTCAAGTATCGCAGGCACCCCAACCAAAGCCTCGCATCCTTCCCGACTGCAGCAATGATCTTTTGAAGATCTTGGACTCCGCTAGGGCCTTCAGGGGCCATCTAGACATGGAGGTCTCTATCGGTCGCATATTACTCGAGGGCTTGGTTGGACCCGAAGCAAAGGAGTTCGCTGAGGCCAAAGCAATGTCGTCTTACCGTATGGTTGAGGGTATCGAGAAGTACCTCCTCTCAGATACAAAGACATACCTGCACTTCGTGGAGAGACTTACTTCGGACACTGAGGAGGCGTGTCAGATCCCGGCTGCGCATCTCTTCAAACAGGACCCCACAGAGACAGAGGAAGATTCTTGGTATGAGTTTGACTGCGAGGACAAATACCACAACGACCTCATAGTCAAGGTGAAAGGTATGGGTAAGGCCGAGACCGTCTTCGCTTCTCTTACCATCGGCCAGGCGTTTTTTCATTATCCCAAGCGCAAATGGGACGCTCGCTTCGCTGTCGAAGGCCGTAGACAGTACACTCACCGAAAGGCAGTGTCAGATTTCGTGGAGCAGCTTTCCGCAGATGTTCGTGGTTCCAAGGACGACCAACTTGTTGATGTGCGCTTTCGTGTAAACAACGACTTGAAGATTCACACCGCTTACGCAAAAAAGCGTCTCTCGTTCACCTATCTTCAAAACGATCGTATCAAGCTACACATAACGGAAGTGCAGGAGCTGATCAGGGGCCGGATGAAGACTGACACCTCAATTCACCAAGTGGCCTCTGGAAAGAGATCTGAAATGGTTGAAGACCACCGCCTCTGGTTTGAAGCAAAGCTCTCCATCTCAGCCGAGTCTTTCTTCGAACAGAACCTGGAGACGAGCACAGGTGATGATGCTGCTTGGACAGCCAAGGAGGTGCTTGACGACAAGACGATTTGTGATGTCCAGAACATCATTGACAATGTGGTTACTCGTATGGACGGTGTTGGTGTGAAGAACAAGGGAAGACGTGGTGATGAGAAGGACATGCAAGAGCTGGAGGCATGGGAGTGCGAGGCAAAGCAGAAGGGTCATCCTGGCTGTTGGTGAAGAGTGTTCCTCAGGCGAATCCGAGTCCAGATGTACTATATTTGTGCTGTGCTGAGTAGCACCGCATCTGTTGTCCCATTATGGCTTCTACAATCATGTCGGTTCCGATAGATAGATCCTGAATAAATCATGCCCATTGTTGTCGAGATACATTCCCTGTCAGAACTCCAGACAAGTCAAATATCCCTGTTAGAGCTCCTAGTGTCGTTTGACTCGTGGAGGCGGACCTGCATGGTTTGTTATTGGGCATGAGCATAAGCTTTAGGTAGGAATGTTGCTGCAGGAGCACTGAACCGGACGATGGCCTCGCAAGGAGGGTCTGAGGAGAACAAATTATGTTATTGTATTCAGGGTATCATACAGACTCAGCCTCGACGTAATTCAATTCTCATAAAGTTTTCAGGCCACCTCGACAGAAAGCCTCCAAAACCACCATGCCTTTTAATTTCCTCCTCTTACTCAAAGTAAACAGCATCAGGCTTGTGCACAGCAATCTTGCCCGAAGAGTCACTCTTCAGCACGATTCTGGGATCTTCCTCTGATGCCTTGACTTTCTTGCCATCCACCTCTTTTTCGGAGTAGGCGACTTCGACGACGGTGCCTTTGGTCCAGTTGCCTAGGGTCTTCCAGTAGACTTCTTGATCCTTCTCTGGCAGGCGGTCGGTGGAAGCGGGTTTGCCTGGTGGGTCTTTGGACTTGGAGTCGGAGGTGGATTGTTGATCCTTGCTGGGAGATTTTGTGTCCTTGGAGTCGTCCTTCTTTGCATCGGACTTTGATTTTGAGGGTGAAGATGTGTCCTTTGCGGCACCGTCATTTTGCTTTTGCTTCTTGGAAGGTGATGCAGACTGGGATGAGCGAGTGCGCTTGTCACCGGCCTGTGCCTCTTCCTCCTCTCCGTCTTCCTTCTCCTCCTCGGCCTTCTTCTTTGCGTAGCTTTCGTCCTCTTCCTCGTTGGCTTGCTTTCTGCTCTCCTTGGCCTTGTCGGTGTTTTCGACGTGTTGCTTGCCTTCTTTGCTCTCGGCTTGCTTCTTGTCGTCGGTTTCCTTCTTCTCTTGCTCGCTCATATTTTCCCAGGCCTTCTTGGGGAGGTAGCGTTGTTGTGTGCCGTCCTCGTTTTTGGCGTTGGCTGAGCCGTCCTTGGTTTGCCATTCCTCTTCACCCCATTTGGAGAGGTGCTCTTGGGACTCGTCTTGGTCTTTCTTGTCGGTTGTGTACTGTCACGATTGTCAGTAAAGTCAATCAAGGACGATGTAGTACTCAATTGGAAGTCTTACACCACCACCGCGCTTCTTGTACTCGGAAGCCATCATCTGAGCCTTGCGAGCTGACCATTGGCCTGGTGCACCGCCCTTGTCGCCTTGGTGAATCTCCTCCTTGACTTCATCGCGAAGCTCAGGGTCGGTGTACTTGTCCTTGGGAGGCATGTTTGTGACAATTGAAGGTATGAAAGTTCGAATTGGAAGTATAAAAGTTCGCGAACGAGTTGTATTCAAGAAATGTTTGACAATTGGTGTTGCTCTGGTCAATGGCATGTTATTTTACCTGGTTATATATGATGAAGGCATGGGACGCAAGGTTCGGTCAGCCCAGCCCATTGTTCAGTCGCGTCTATCGTCATCGATTTGTTTGGAGCATCGATGCGAGGGTTTCGATATAGTGACATCATGCAGTTGGTTTTCGACCGTGATGGTTTTCTTGGGAGGAGGTTGGGTGGATCTGCGAAAGGGTCCCTGATCGATCTGACAGATCCTTGGCGATGGAAGCTTGGCTCGTGGCTTGAATGTGTTCCTTTCGATGTCTTTTGTTCTGTGTTGCCTTTTGTGTGATGAAGATGGATAATACATGCGCTAGAAGTATGAGCCTCCTACCAAAAAGTACCGTGCATTCGGACAGATTGTTCAGTGTGTATCGCTGCAGCATGAGAGTTGATGTGACAAGATACAGCACACAGAGAGGTTGCATCTAGTGGATGTGTCGAAGCGAATCAAGTGATTATCTTGTTAGCTGTCCAAGACCACGACGGCAAGAGATATTCACCACGTTTGAGCATCAAGTATTTTAACATGGCTACTAATGGTTCAATGATGTATAGAATGGAAGAATTCAGCAAGAGGAACAGGTGTGCGTGGTGAGTAGGTTCACAGCCAGGGTTATACCCTCAGCAAAAAGTCATGGCCACGAAAATCCTCGGATTCCATGCCACTGACGTCCAGGTAACTTCAGTAGCACGCGTACCACGCATCCTGCCGCACCACCCGGTGATAGGGTGACATGGATACATGGCGCGGGACTACTTACCTTCCGATGCCGCCTCGCGCCTCGGCGTATTCGACGGGGCAACCGAAAGCGTTGCTGCATAATCATGCGTCCAGCCTGCTGCAAGGTGCGGCTGTAGGTCACGAGATTTGCAGCGGTAAGTGATTTGCTGCAATTTCCATTGCGAAGCACGCAGTTGATGGGCTTGCAAACGGCGGACAGGATGTGCGGCACCAGCACATGCCTTGGAGCGGTACACAGGAGACCCTTGAATTCTTGATTGGGGTCGGTAAGCTGATCGATAGCGAGAAGAAGTACTGTTGAATGTCGCAAAGTGGGTGTCAGCGATTTCATGAGTTGAGCGAGCGAAATCTTGTCAACTGTACAAGAACTACTACAGGAAAATACGGCTTGACGACTATTATTATCTGCTACGTAAGAGTGAAATGGCCGTATTCTGTAGCAAGTCACGAGTCACGAGATAGGGAGTTACGGAATAAAACAAAGGCTTAGCAACCCAAAAGGGCCTAGCAGGACGGGAGGAGCGGGGCAGGGTGAATGAGGTGAATGGTTGGTCATTATCACTCGACCTCGTTGTCCACGCCATTGCCATTCCCAACTTGCAGCAGCGTCCAAAACAATTTCACTGTGCCGTACACATTCGTCGCCTCGATCAATCGCCCTCGTCGGCCATATACGCCATCGTCGACCAATCGATTTGCAGCCAAGGATTCCTCTTCTGGCCGCCTTCAATTCGCACTTGCTCTTCGCAGCTCTCACTTCAGCCGCCGAATATTGTGAACCTTCTCTTATCGACCCGATAGCGACTTTCAGCTGGTGGAAGAGCCACCAAAAAGCGCAAGAGCCCCCCATCTTGATCCTGGTCACGATGGTCATGGTCGAATCGCACATCTAGCGAAGCCTCAACTGGGCTGCCCTGGCGGGCAGGTGCTCTGCAACGATTCAATTCAATTCACTACACACACACATACAGCGACATCATGGCCGATTCGCCAAACCCTGCAATGCTGGCTCCCCCGGCCGTTATGGCTTTGAAAGAGGAGGCCGTTGGAACAAAGGACACTGGGTACAGAGGTACAATGGAGAGAACAGTCAGCATGGACATCAGAGAGGAACGCGAAGACCTCAAGAGAGCCGCCGAACAGTCCCTCAACGCCATCATGGATCTGAACCTGGATGGATCCATTCGCTGGGCAAGTCCCTCATGGAAGGAACTCAGCGGAGTCGAGCCCGAATCGATGGTCGGCAAGACCATGTCTGAAATCATTGTCGACCACAAGAATATTTTCACTGACGCAATTGCCCTTATGCGCAAGGATGACACAAAGAGTCGTATCATCCGCTTCGCGATTGCATACCAACTACCCGTTGGAGGAAGTCCGGAAGTCACCATCGAGAGCCCCCACGCCGAACCTGTAGCTCTCAACTTCTGCTCTGAAGACCAAGACAATCACGAGCATCTTGTGAACCTTGAAGCCCAAGGTATAATGGTATACGAGAGAGCCACCGGAGAAGAGAGTCATGTATGAGCCGAAGCCCACGAACATACAAGAGCATCACTGACTATATCGCAGACGATGTGGATGGTCAAGCCTGCAATCCATCGTGAGATAACCATAGACCTCCCTGACGTTCTTGCTGAATCTCTGGGAATCGGTGCTCACGTTTTGGCGCAGTACTTGACCCATTTGGCCGAGATCGGCAGTGACGACCCAGCTGATCACCCTCCCCCGCCTCCAGTACTGTGCCGCATTTGCGAACGTCAGATCACCCCTTGGTGGTTTGAGAAGCACACCGAGTTATGCATGCAGGAGCACAAGGCTGAGATGGATGTGCAGATCTCCCAAGAGAACCTGACCGAGCACCGTGCTGCCATTGTCAAGGTTTTAGATGCTTTGGAAGCCCAGACACGCCATTCTCGCCCTGGAGCAAACGATTCAGGCTCTCCATTACCCACTCCACTATGCGATTACAAAGGACATCCCATTGGTCCTGCTTCCCAGCCTTCTTCTGGCCCATCATCTGGCCGTGCATCACCAGCTGGTCCTCAACTCAAGCCCAGGAGCTCTTCTAGATCAGGCTTGAATCATCAACGAGCTCGCTCCTTTGCTGTTCGGCGTCCATTGGCTCGGATCGTTGAGCTAGTTCTGGATCTCTGCGATACTGCTCTAGAGATCAGTCCGCCAGCCGTCAAAGACAATTCTCAGGATGGCGAGATCAGAACCCAGTCTCCTCAATCTGAAGGTAGAATATCACAGGTGTTGCAATGGCAACCTCCAAACACCAGTACCGTGGACAACGAGCATGGCCTTGCACTACTTGCCGAAGATACTTCAGGCTTCTGCAAAGCCAAAGTCGAAGCCATCTTCCGCCATCGACGTATCCTGGAATACTCCGAACGCCTCCGCATTGAGTTCCACATTTTGGTACAAGAATGCATTGATGAGGCTTTGGCTAAAGCTACGCGTATTGCCAATGGAGAGATTAGTGACTCAAGCGAATCCTCCTCCACTGATGCGGAGATCGAGGAGGAAGATGATCTTGAGGATCAAGACAAATTCAGCAATATTGGAGATGCCATGTCTGACATAGACGGACCAATGCCGCGCTTGCCCGAAGGTATGCAGGAGGACTTTACGATCAACCCGTATGGATCACCCCTCGCACCATCACCCATGACTATGGCATTGAGAAACATTCCAGAAGCCTCCTCATACCGACGAGCTTCATCAACAGGAGGATCCTCGCGTTCGAACAGCCCCCACGGTGCGAGAACACCACGCTCCTATGGTAGTGCACTCAGTACTTTGATTCACCAGAAAAGGGCATCGATGCTAGCTCCGGAAAGCGACGCAGGCGCAGAGAGCGATAGCAGCGTTCGTTCCTCACTGGCATCTATGCCTGTACGGACGGACTCGCCAGCTCCCGAGCTAAGCCTCAGCCGGGTCACTAGTACGCGTGAACACAAACGAAGGAGTCTTGTGCTTCCCAGCTTGGCCAACACGAGCAGACAGCAGTCGCCAACCCGAAGCATTGCACCTTCTTCGCCTTTACGAGTAGCAAAGCCACGGGTACCAAGTGGCGGAGAGCCTGTTCCCTCACCACTTACCTCTCCGATACTCTCACATGATCATCATTTCACATCTCCGATCATCCGAGCTCAGTCACTACACCACCACCATCATCGCCGTCAATCTTCTGCGACTCAGTACTCAGAATCATATCGACCTCCGTCTTCGCCAAGATTGAGTGCTGTAAACAGCAACCCGCAGCCCCGGGCGGTGCAGACATCCATCAAGGATTTCGAGATCATCAAGCCTATCAGCAAAGGTGCTTTTGGCAGTGTCTATCTGGCCAAGAAGAAGGTCACAGGAGACTATTACGCCATCAAAGTGCTCAAAAAGGCCGACATGGTTGCCAAGAACCAAGTCACCAATGTCAAAGCCGAAAGAGCAATCATGATGTGGCAGGGTGAGAGTGACTTCGTCGCGAAACTCTACTGGACTTTTGCCAGCAAAGACTACTTGTACCTCGTCATGGAGTATCTAAATGGAGGCGATTGTGCTTCATTGGTCAAGACCTTGGGTGGATTGCCTGAGGACTGGGCAAAGAAGTACCTGGCGGAAGTTGTTTTGGGAGTTCAACACTTACACGACAGGCAAATTGTGCATCGTGACTTGAAGCCAGACAACCTGCTCATCGATCAGAAAGGCCACTTGAAGCTGACCGACTTTGGCCTCTCCAGAATGGGACTGATCGGTCGCCAAAAGAGAATGCAAAACAGCAAGTCCAGCGATGCACCCGATCTGCTCAAGCTGGGAAAGCGCGCGCCATCAATCGCATCATCTCGCTCTACCTCATTCGACTTCAATGGTAGCCAGTCTCCAGCACCGACTCCAGGCCTGACTCCTGCCTTGGCCGGAGAGCTTGGTCAGCCATCTTACTTCAGCTTGACAAAAGGTGATTCTCGTGAGCCTTCGAGGCGAACGTCTGGTCATCGTAGCGACAGCGGGGAAAGCGATGCCCTGGCCAACATGTTCCGTCGCTTTTCTATCGTTGATGAACCTTCTAGCTATCAAAGACGAACCCCGATCGAAGAGGAGACCGCTAGCGAGGGAGAGTCACCAGAACCTTATGCATTGCAACCTGTTATGAGCCATATGAGTGGTCTAGGCACTCCTCCTGGACAATCCGGCATGCTGCCCCCACCGATGGCTTTGTTTGACCCAGACGACAGCTCGCGAAGATTTGTCGGTACACCAGACTACCTCGCACCGGAGACTATCAACGGCAGTGGACAAGACGAGATGAGTGATTGGTGGTCCTTGGGCTGTATCCTCTTCGAGTGCCTGTACGGCTACCCGCCTTTCCATGCCGACTCTCCCGAGCAGGTATTCCAGAATATCTTGGATCGCAACATTCACTGGCCTGATGATGAGGATTGTCCCGTGACTCCAGAAGCCAAGGATCTTATGAACAGACTCATGTGCTTGGACCCTAAGGATAGATTGGGGTCCAACAATGACGAGAAGTTCGCCAATGGTGGAGACGAGATTAGAGCACACCCATGGTTTGCGGACGTTGAGTGGGACACGCTTCGTGAAGAGGAGGCGTCTTTCATCCCCGCACCAGCAAACCCGGAAGACACTGAATACTTCGACTCCAGAGGAGCGACGTTGCAGAATTTTAGAGCCGAGTTTGAGGATCAAGTTTCATCACCAGCTAACACGCCTGGTGCTGACTATCCTGAACGGCCACACGATGCCTTGTCCAGGGTTAGAAACCAGGTCAACTCGATCAAACGAGGACTCATGCCGCTACACATACCTCCCCACGTTAGAGACGGTCGCAGCCGAAGACTCAGCGAGCCAGTTGCCGCGGATGACTTCGGAAATTTCCAGTTCAAGAACCTCCCCGTCCTGGAAAAAGCGAACAAAGATGTTATCCAGAAGCTACGTGCCGAGGCAATGCAAGCTCAGAGCAAGATTGCTCAAGGTCTCATATCTCCCTCGCCGGTTGTCGTCTCGCCCTCTGCTTCTGTGGAATCAAGTCCAGTAGGACCCGCACCGTTGAAGCGCACGCTATCATCGAACAAGGGGAACAATAGACCCGCTTCACCTTCGCTATTGAGCAAGACCAACTCATCACCAAGCAGAGGTTCCCAACCCTCGTCACCATTGCTGGTATCCTTTAGTGCGGGTGGCCACCATGAACGGAGGAAAACTTCAACATCTTCATCGTTGGCTCAGCAAATCAGCAGTCTGCAAACGAGCAGTAATCTACTGGATGCTCCTAACTTACCAGCCGGTTTCAAATCCTTGTCTGCAGCTTCGTCTCCCATCAAAATACCGAAGAGCCTGAATGGCCAACAAAGCTACATGCCAGAGAAGTCTTCTCTGCCAAACGGAAGACGTAGCAGCATCTCGTCTCCGCGACAACGCTCACACACGATAGGATCTCAAGATGATGACATGCCTCCTGGACCGCTCTCTCAGCACAAGCGGAGAAGTATGGCATTCGATGCCTCGCCATCCTCTTCGGACAATGAAGATCAACGGGCAAAGGCTTTATTGCGAGTACAGCGCAGGAGACAGAGCACGCGCAGACTTTCTCAAATCACTTTGGCCGAAGGACCTGCGTTCCGACCACTAGACGTCCTGATCTGTGAGGATCACCCCGTGTCACGACTCGTGATGGAGCGGCTCCTTGAAAAGCTCCGCTGCCGCACCATTTCGGTACAGGATGGTTCTGAAGCGATGCGTTATGCTATGAGTGAAGTCAAGTTCGACATCATCATGATGGAGTTCAAGTTACCTCAAATCAATGGAGCAGACGTAGCACGCATGATCCGAGACACAAAGAACGCAAACTCGCATACACCAATTGTTGCGGTGACTGGGTATCTCAAGGATTTGCAAGCACCGCACTACTTCGATGCACTGATCGAGAAGCCTCCCGACACAGCCAAGTTGACCGAAGTCATGAGTCGACTGTGCCAATGGAAGCCTCCTCCGCCAGGATGGACACCGGCTCAGCTACCCTTGATGCCGTCCTCGAGTCTGCGCAGAGAGTCGCCTCTGACCGAAGAAAGCCCGACCACAAGTTCGATATCTGGTTATGGCATGCTCAGCAACAGCTTCAGGGGATCAAGCAGAGAAGACTCGATAGGATCAAGTTCAATACCCGAAACGGACAGTCCATACGACTCAATACCTGTCATTATCAGCAGACATACCAATGATTGGCAAGAAGCAGATCTTGAACGCCAATTTGGCGGACTAGGTATAAGCCCAGAGGAAGTGGTGCATGCAAGAACGAAACCATCGCCAGAAATTAGGATGCCGGCGTTGACAGAACAGACCTCTGCGCCAGCTAAACTAGAGAGCGGGCGTGAGGTGTCGCCACGGAAACAACCATCATCAGAATCGATAGAGGCGAGGAAGAAGTCCATCGAAATGGGAAGGCACGAGTGTGCCGAATCTGGAGATGATGAAGACGAAGAGCTGGGCAACGCTCAGATCAGAGCACGATCGCCCAAGTCTAAGACACGAGGAGCATCGAAGCTAGGAACTGAGATGTTGCGCACAAACAGCCAGGGGAGCGTGGTGTCGAACGAGGAGGTCATGGCGACGCAGAACCTCAAAGCGACGGCATCACTTACAGGAAACGAGGAAGCGGCGATTGAAGAGGAGGGAGCCACATTGACTCCGCCAGAATTTTTCGTGCCGCGAGGTGGTCACAACGTTGTCGACAAGGACAGGACGCCACGGCCGCATTACACGAGCGACCCCGATCCTGATCCGACGCCTCGGGCATCCACATCGCCGACGCGGAAAGAATGATTGCTAGGAATGGAAATAGGGGAGGCAACACGATGTCATTGTTTTGGGGAGGGATTCTTTTTATTTCTTTTCTTGTTCCTTTTTTGTGCTCTTTCTCATGATGATACAAGTTTTCCAGCTCAGCCAGTCGCAATACCCCCTTTACGCGTGATATCCCTTCTTTCGATCTCTCCAATACGCCCAAACTCCATCGCTATGTGAAATGATCAATTGTGTGATTTGTGGCATGAATGCATTAGCGTCTGGGAGCTAGACCAGGGACGCCGCTGTATCTCTCCTCTCTCTCGGTCTTGAAAGTGACTTGGACCCAGAACTCCTTGTTGTCCTCGTCAAACCAAGTCCAGTACTTGCCCTCTGAACGATCGATCTCACGAGCCTGGAGCTTGAAAGAACATGTCTCGTAGGGTTCCGCAGCGACCAACAGGTACTGGAACTGCTTGTCGGGGTCTTCCACCTTTTGCTCAAAGGCCGACATGAATCTGACTCTGGGCTGGACATCTTGCGAGATCTCCGGGTACTGCAGCTGAAACAGCAAACCCAACTGCCTCGTCAAGGGATCCCTGGTCTTTGTGATTTTGTACCCCGGTCTACCAATCTTGACAACATTCCTCTTGACCTGCACCTGACTCAACCCACTCAAATTCTGATCTCTATCTTTACCCAACTGCGCTTCTCTGGCCGCACGTCTGGCCAAGTTTGTCTGATGCTTGCGTCCTTGGGTATGTGCGAGATAGGAGCCGTCGTTTTGGTGTACGGTCAAACAGAGTCGACATTCGAAGCTGCCGACGTGGTTTTTGAAAATGTAGGGGTCTTTGTCCAGGTCGATGGTTTCGAGGGCGAGTTTGCGGAGACGTTCGCGACGGTCGGCGTTTGTTGCGCTGGCTGAGGCGACACCACCGCCTCCGAATTTGGAGCCTGCACGGTTCTGGGAGGTATGTTAGTGGTGGTTCTAAGGGTGGGAGGGATGACGACGTACTTGGTAGTCCATGGTTTGTGGCTGCGAGATGCAGATGTGCGTGTAGCGCTATGTGTGTCGCGGTGTCGGAAGGATTGTTTGAGCAGAGAGACCGAATCGCTGCAGTGATACGTCTAGATGAGGAGTCGAGTGGTACGCGATTCGAGAAGGTTGATGTATGATATACGAGAGCGCGAAAACGATGGATGAATCTCGAGCTACATCTTCAGGACGGTGCACGGGCCACAATACCATTGCGACTTCCTCCACACGCTGCTCACTGCATCTGTGCCCGTCACACAACATAACTCATAATCAGTCTCAGCGCTCGTCATCGCTCAGTTGTCGGATTCTGTCATCATACTCGTCGAGGGAGGTAATTATCCTGTAAAAATGCATCGCATATTTGACGGCCCGGCCATGCCATGCCTCTGTGGAGTGAGCGTGAAGTACCCATCGACGCAATCAAAATCTTACATGTGAAGATCATATAACCTACTGGAAATGATGAGAGTTGTTCCCGTGTGCGACCATTGGCATGCACTCCTTCCTTCCTTCCGTCCTTCCATCCGGATTCTTAACTCAGCTCGAGTTGTTTCTTGTTTGCTACGGTACCTCAAAAGCAGTGAAGTGCTCAGGCTACTTAATCTCTTCTACTAAAGTAACACCCGTTGGTTTCTTTGCTTACGTACCTATCTATCTCACTTTCATCTTCCCGATTCCACGACTATAACTTCCTTCTGCGCCACGACCACCTTCCCTTCGCAGCTCAACCGACATCAACTCAATCTACATTCACACATCGAGCGAACGCATCTAGCCAAGCCGTCTTACCATATAGTGGCATCGTTGAGTCGACATCATGGCACCCTCCAAACGTAACCTGGTCACCAGTGACGATGAGCCAGTCTTCTTCCACGGCGACAAGGCACGTCCTCAAGGAATCTTCTCGCAATGGCACAAGAGCGAATTTACCGACATCAAGTACCCGGACGTGACGTTCGACTGCGCAGAGCAATACATGATGTAAGTAAAAAGTCCGTACGACACAACAAAAGCCACCAGATGGTGGTTGACTCAAGTGCTAACTGGTTCCAGGTACGGCAAAGCCCAGGTGTTCGACAGCCCTCACATCGCGGCCAAGATCTTGAGCGCAAAGTCTCCGAAGGCTCAGAAGGCTCTAGGCCGTGAGATCGAGGGATTCACCGATGATGTCTGGAACCCAGCTCGACTCGGCGTCGTGAAGCGTGGCAGCTACCTCAAGTTCTCCCAGAACGAGAAGCTCAAGAAGGTGCTGCTCGAGACTGGAGACAGAGATCTGGTTGAGGCTTCTCCCAAAGACCGCATCTGGGGGATTGGCTACAGTGCAGCAGCAGCAAAGAGGACATCAAGAGATAGATGGGGTCAGAATCTCCTCGGTATTGCCTTGATGTATGCAAGAAGGAAGATCAGAGCCGAAGAGGCAGAAGAAGAGCAGGATGAAGAAGAAGATATCCAGCCTGATACCATCAAGGAGTCTATCGAGCAGACCGCCGACGAAGAAGCTGAAGATCGCTCTGAAAGCCATCCTGCCATCAAAAAGCCCGCAACTAAGAAGCGCAAGCGCAATTCCTCCACAGCCGAGGAAGTCGAGGATGAACCAAAGCCCAAGAATACAGTCCCGAAGAAGACTCCTGCCAAGAGGCTCAAACCTTCGCCCTTGTCGGAAACCCTCGACAGTGACGACGAAGACGGCAAGCACAACTCCATCACAGATGACGAAGCCCCAGAGCCACCGAAGCAAAAGAAGACCGCTCCAAAGAAGACAGCCCCGAAGAAGAAGCTCGTCAAGAAGGTCCCGTCTCCACCTTTGCCAGAAAAGGCTCCAGAGTCCGACGACGAAGGCGAAGACAACGTAAACAAAGGACTGAACCAAGTCCTAAACATGGCCAAAGGTCTCAAAGCCCAGACCAGCAACGACAACGACGAGGAAGAGGAAGAAACCCCTGCCGTCAAGAAGAAGGCTCAGAAGAAAGCCAACGACGACTTGCTCGAAATGCTTACCAAGAAGGCTATGGAAGACTCGATTATCAACGGTAAATACTAGTCATTCTAGTCGCTTGTTCATGAGGCAATGACGAAATGATGCAATACGGTAATAACGAATTCACGACACACGACTTTTGCTTTTTATCATATCTTCAAGCTCTTTCAGCTCTGCATCATGGCAAATTCACATGCAGGAGCCGACTCATGGAAGTCACATGTCTTTAAGCAGGAGCGCTACCAAGAGTAACAAGAAACTAGTCTAACTGCTTTAATCGAGGGGCACATATGTCCACTGGTCTTTCAGATATTCCGAAATTCAATTTTGCTTCTTGTTTTCTGTGCATTGTTGGTAAACAACTTCCTCCTTACGTGCCAAACATTTATCATCTCGACTATCCTGCTGCGACTATCCGCAGTTATGCACGCAACAAGATGCACGATACTTTGACCATGAGCAAGTTGTCCATAGGAGGCAACCACTTGGCGAATACTTGACGTTGTCTTTTTGGACCAAGTTTTGGTGTGGAAAGTGATTGTACCCAAGTGACGACGTTCCGCAAGTGTGAAGTGAGTGATATTGGGAGGGCTATGAGCAAAAGCTATGGAGAAGTAAATGAGAGTTACGCATGTTTCCATCTCTCCCCCGCGCATTATCGATACTGCCGACCTCGTTCAGAAAGGAGAGCGCCCTCGTAAGCTGTATGCTCTGACGAAGTCCCGTTTTGGCTGCCTCACAAACCACGGTAGACCCCTCTGATCTCAATTGTGACACCATTTCCACTTTTGCCCATACAACGTCTTAGTGTGTTTCTGATGCGGTATGTAGGATCTTCTGTGTCCTGATCCTCCTTCAACCACTTCTCCAGTCGGGTGTTGAAAGCCTGTGAGTCTTTTGCAGAATCGAGTGCTGCAAAAGCCTGGCGGTTTATGCCATCTAGTAGCGCTTGCAGATCTGTGTTGAGCCTGAAATTAGACGGAGGTCGAGAGTAGTAGTTGATGGAGTCAGCACACTGTAGCTGCCATCGTGGAGACACAATCTCGATCTTCTTCTCAGACTTGCACTTTTCGCTCTGATACCCTTCGTACAGTATTAAGCCTAATTCGGTGAAGGCTGACCAGTTGAGTCCCTTGGTTGTCAGATGGTGGAGTCTGAAGGTCACCCTCACAGTGCTTAGGTTGCATGGAAGCCGCTCTTGGAGTCGTCGCAGTGTCAAGACATCGGCAACGCTCTTGCTACCTTTCGGTCTCATATCGATCATTGCGTAGAACTGAGAAGTCGAGTAGAAGTAGGGAAGTAGAGAAAGACGAAGTGATGAGCATGTGAACAGTAGTGGATGTTGGAGGGCGACGAGAGCTCTACGAATGCCTGTTTGATTTTCGCGCAGGAGAGGGTAGCCCGCATACGGGTATGAAGGATCGGGAATGAGGTAGTCGAGGATCATGAAGAGGAGTTCCAAGGGTAGATCGGTAAGGAGGATCTTCGGTGGTGATTTGGGTGTTTCTTCATCATGCTGCTGAACGATGTCGATATCATTGGTGTTGTCGACAGGAGTGATTTCGCCAGCGGTCTTGGCTTGTGACTTTGCAACTGAAAACAAATTAGCAAGATGTACTGGCTGCAAATGAGAAGGCCAAGACATACTTGGAGCAGCCTTGGCTTTGGCCTTGCGCTTTGCCATGATGAATGGCGTGAAGGAAGATGATGCTGGATAAGAGCAGTAGTAGTGAGAGTGGATAGAGAGGCGTAAGTGTTGTGAAGAAGAATGTTGGCGCAATGGTTGACGTGATAGCGGTTCTGGTATTGGGGTCTGTAATATGCAGAAGAGGATGAGAGGAATGTAGACGATGGTGGAAGTCGAGTGTGTGTAGTATGAAGTGCGAAGGAGGAGTTGGTGGCAAGTGAGACGGAGACGCAAAGTTGTTTGGACTGAAGAGGAGGTCGCGGCTTCCTCATGAGTATTGTCAAGGGTAGCACGTGGAAGCTGGAAGCTCGTGGACTGGCACTTTCCAAACAGGAAGCTGTTCAACACTGTTTCTCAATCCAAATTTGGCATCATCGAAGATGAATGAACGCTCTTCCCACCTTCCTTGCCCAACTAATACTGCAAGAAATAAGCCCACTTTTCAAACTCCTTCCACATTTTCAGTGGATCCTGTTCAATCTGACGTAGATTGTCCATGCCAATCCCATCTCTGACCTGTTGAGTAATTGCGTGCACCATGAACGTCATGTTACTTCCTGATCCGTGACTTTTAAGCACATCCTGGCTCAACTTCTTCAGAATTCTCCAGATGGGGACCACGAAGTCGAAGCCTCTTTCGAAGAGCTCTTCTACACCTGGATCTACAGCTTGAGTAGGATCGTTGGGCGAGGAATAAGCCATTACTAGAGTCTTTGCTAGACCCCAGGTGTGGACCACTCTGACAGGATGGAAGTCTTGTGGGTACAGGACAGGGTCGATGAGAAAGTATGTTTTGGCCATCTGAAAAAGCGCAAGGCCAACTCGACCTTCGTCTAGCATATGCGAGGAGATGTCCACGCGTGAGTTTGCATATGGTTGTCTAGTAATTGGCCACATCCCGGTTTGATGACAGGTGCGCATGACAGTCTCAAGAGCTGAGATGGCAAGCGCGCTGTTCGTGTAGCTTCGTGCTTTTTCGTAGTCTTGATAGGCCTTGCCTTGTATGACGGACAAGTTCCATTCAGCTTGGCTTTCACCAACATAATTCGCAGGGTCTTTGGAGAACTTTTCAACACGGTCCATGGGCTTAGCAAGAGTGGACCATTTGTCGACGAGATTTTCTGGCGGCTGTGCCCATTGGTCTTCTCTTTGATCAGAGCCAAGTCGGCATTTCGAGCATTCGCACTTAAAGCAGTATCGCGATTCCAATTGAGCTCGTCGGCGATAGAAGGGCTCGGTGTGATCGATGTAGGAGATGAAAACCTCCTCGCCTTTCTTGATAGGTGCTAAAGAGCGCATCATAAGTCTGGGGACATCGAAGAGGACACTTGCGTTTGGCTCGCAGGAATGGTTCGCTGAGCATGCTATCGGATCTAGAGCAATACCCAAAGGATCCAATGTAGGTGCAGTGAGTGTCAACGAGTTGCGGAGGATCTGATTGTTTTAGCGTGTGGTTTTCATTGACTCGACGACAAACGTACCTTTCCAACAAATTCCTGTATCTCAGAAGCACTCGAGTTGTCAGGGGTGATGCGTGCAAAAAGATCTCTTACCGAGGCCACTGTCACTTTGTATTGCTCAAGTGCTCGGAGTTGCTTGATTGTCGATGAACTGTGAGCTTGGAGTCGGCGTATACCTACCTTTTCTTCCTCGGGTACAGCGTCGCTCTTCATGAGGCATGCCAACTGCAGTGCCGCTCGTACAGAGCTGGGAAGGGGTGGAAGATTCGGGTCCTTCAAGAGCTTGCATTCGTGTTTGTGATATCTTGTCCAAGCCTGCTTCTGGCAAGTCTACATGGGAGGCGATTTGCATGAGCATGACTCTTAGGACGCAAGAAAAGGAACTCCTACGGCTCTGGACTGGGAGGAACATAAAGAACATAAAACATACTTTACTGCAATATTTCACCTTCTTACAGCCGGTGCAAGCCTTGACACCAGGGTTGCCTCCCTCATTTTCACAACCATGACATCCAGGCTCCTTATTGCCCTGCGTGGCGTGTACAGCACATCCTTTGGCGGCCTTGTATGCCCACATGAAACAGTTGTGGCAACTATCCTGCAGACGCGGCAAATCTAGTTCACCGATCAAGGGACGCGCTGTGAGTAGGATCGTAGAGCCAGCTGGTATGTCCTTGGTCGCGAAAAGTCCATTACCCGCAGTTGGGGATGGGCGGACTTCGACATTGCATTCTGGTGTTGGCGGCGTCAAGGTGAATGGCAATGCTGCTTGTGATGTCATTTTGGTTGATATGCAGACGGGCGGAGAATGATCAGAGCACTGGTAAGTGGTTGTATACTCGAGTACAGATGTCAAGAAAGTCGAAGAGAACGTGGAACTCAAAGCTTGGTGAATTCACGCGTCTGTTACGTCATTGTTTATATGGCTGTAGAATGTTTGAGCGGTATAATCAAGATGGGGAATATCATTTCTAATTGACTACTCAAGAGAGCAGTCTAACCATGATTGTGAGAAGACTCGCTCTGGATATCCTGCGATGAAAATAGAAGAGAAAAGTAACGAAACCCATGAAAGGTAGATAAGAAAGAATAGACAACATTTGTAACAAAGGACAACGAAAGAAGTCCAGCAGCACGCTCATGTGCACGTTTCGGTTCGTTTCAAGTTTCTTGAAGATCATTCCTAATCATCATCCATCGGCTTGTCAACGAGTTCGACACCGCGGTGAGCCAGTGCCTCTTCTTCTGCGCGCTCGGCGACATCAACAGGGCTGTCAACAAAGTCGGTGGAAGGTGCGGCAGCGGCACCAGACGATGAAGTGCCTACACTACCGACACTCTCTCGCTTGCCAATCAGACTGTGTCGCGACAGGCTACTTGCAGTGCCCTTACGAGCAACCCGTCCCATCGATCGGTTCAGAGAATTGCGCTTCTCAACCTCCACGGATTGGCGGCTGGCAGGGATAGCAGAATTTGACTCGTGTGCAGCAGACTCAGCTTCGCTACCAGCGTCTTCTTCTTGCTGCTGCTCTTGAGCATGGGCGAGATAGTCAGGAGCTTCGGTCTGAGCACCAGGGGTCATAATCACAGAGTTTGTAGTGTCGCTACGTTGACGAGTCACCGGAGCTGCGAAATCCCCTGCAGCTGCCGAGTCGGAAGAGGATGGCAATGAGTCGGTTCTTCCGTTGCCTTTTGGTGGCGACTGCAGCAAGACGGGAGCGCGGGTTGGCGAGCTGGGCACCTCTAGACTGCCACGGTTCAGGTTACGCGCATCGGTGGGAGTGCTTGCCGCGGAAGGAGTTACAGGGAACCGTGTCTCTGCTGCACCTGTGCTGCGCTCTCTCTTGTGCATGGACCCAAGAGGGCCACCAAAGGTGGACTTGAAAGGACTGGATGCACGGCCACGGGTTTCAGCAGCAGCAATGATGGCTCTTTGGCGTTCTTCCATATGTTCACGACGCCTGCTCTCGTCGGTACTGATAGCGCGAGGCCTCGATGCGCCAGAGTTGGTATGCGTCAAAGAAGATTGGCGTTTAAGCTCTCCAAAGATAGTATCCTTGTGAGCAAAAAGATCGCGCACGAGTCTGTAGTTGAACTTCTCGTTCAATGACAAGGTATTTCCTTGTTTGGGACGAAGAATGCAGGGAGCAAGCGTGGTCGAAAGAGCAGAAATGTATCCTTCTTCGGCTGATGTCAACTCAATCAAACGTGTAAAGTGTGTTGTGATGGCATCCAAAGTGGCAATATTGGCGAGTCTGAGTTGACCGAGCGTGCTCTGAATAACGGAGATACGTGCACTCTCAGAGGTGTTTGGTGCGGTGCTCGTATAAATTGTCTTGATAATCTCATAGACATGTGCTGAGACCAGAGAATCGGGAAGCTCGAGCAGGTAGAGTTTCAAAACAGAGGCGACGATCGGTATCTCATAGCGGTCCAGAGTATCCTGAGAAACTGTATCTTTGCCAGTGTTGAGAATGTTTCGCAGATGGTGAGTGGCAGCCAAAGGAACGTCAACAAGCCAAATGCTGCGACGAGCCTCGTCTCCTTCGAGTTCAGGATAGTGGTTATCCAGGAAAGTAAGCAACGTGGTGACAATGAGAGGGACGCGCTTCCTGTCAGCACGAGCGCGAGCTTCGATATCAATACCAAAGGTTTGCTCATCTACGTTGTTGTAGTAGTTCTCGTAAATGGTAACCTTGGGCACGAACGGGCCAGTTCTGTAGTTCTCCAAGAGATAGCGCAAATCGCCCAGCGGTTGAACTGTTTCCTGGAAAAGCATCATGTTGTCGACGGTGCTTTGCAAGCTAGGAATGACGTTGCTGATGGCGCCAGAAAAGTCCAGGATTACACTCTTGATGGCCTTAAGACGATCGAGCTCGCAACGCTCCATGAACTTGAGGTGGTCGACCATAGCCTCCTCGAGGTTGCAACGAAGGGTATCGAGCTTTCTCACAGCTCCCTTGTAGCGTTCATCAGCCTCGCGAGCTTCTCTGCGCAACTTGGCCGCGGGAGTCTCTCCAGGGTGAGCATTGCTCAGAGGGTTCCACCCGGAGAAGAGTTCGCCGACGGCACCAACAGGTGAGTCTGGGATCGAGCTAACCGAGGAAACGGTGGCAGATCTGCCCATGCCTCGTCTTTCGGGGAGACCAGTGATCTGGAATACCTTGGGACGCCACTGGTAATTCATACGACTGCTGTTTGCGAACGTGCTTCCAACATTGCCAACCAGTCGCAAAAAGCCATGGCCGACCATGTCCTGACCAATGCGCTCGGCATAACTGACGCTGGTGCCATTCATATGCTTTTGGATGTAGTCGGTGATGTCGGCTCCTGTCGAGACGTTGTGATATGTGCCGAGGATTGGGACCTTGGCTTCGCCGAGCTTGATGGTCTCGAGCATGTGGTTGAGGATCTTCTTGACTTGTTCGGGGGTGTACGTAACATCACCAATGTCGATGGGTTCAGGTTCATCTTCTTCCTCGGGCTCCGAGAGCTTGACGACTGGGATTTGCGATGCGGGCTTGGGGCTTTGAGCAGCCTCGCTCTGAGGGTCTTGGAAGGCCAGCTTCTCTTCTTCGTCCAGATCCTCGACACGACGGCATTTGTTGTAGTACTGGCTGCGGTATGTACGAACGTGGTCGGCCTGGCGATCGTGGGCTTTGATACGGGCTTGTAGGTCGTCCTGAGAGTTCTGAACTCGGGCAGCGTGGGCGTCACACCAACGAGCGAAAGGGCTCACGACGAGCTCGCGAATGTTCGATGCTATCTTGCGGTGGTTTTTGGCCGCTTCACTCATCTCGGAGCGCATTCCTTCGAAGGCCTACGCCTGGTTAGCTGCTGCTGGGCCGGCGGTTCAAGACATAGCTCTCCAGACACACCTTCTTAACACTGGCGCCATCGTCTTTCTGGAAGCCTCCTTCAACCTTCATGGTAGCTGCATCGATGTCGCCCAGACGTTGACCATAGAGATCCTCAGCTTCAGCTCGCATGCGCGCAATCGTCAGGACCTGCTGGTTCTCTTGCACGCCCTGCTGGAGCTTGCCAAAGAGGACTCCCAAACCTGCCGCCGAGTTAGCGCGAGCAGACAAACAGGTTGAACGAGCATGCCTCCTGCATAACTTTGGTCCGACGACCAGAATGAATTTGCGAAACTCGTCATGGTAGACGTGTGTCGACCAGCTGCCAGTCAACTTGAACGAGACAGACAATCGTGCTGTAGAAATCAAGGGCCTTCCCCAGAAACGGTCGTGGTGGCAGCGATCACGGTGGATGTACAATGTTCAGCGAGTTGCACCGGCGAGGCGAAGGAAAGAACGGGGTAAGAGGCCTGCTGAAGAGAAGTGACAAGGCTGTCACGGAGCGAGTTTATTGTGTTGACGAGCAAGAGATTGGGCTCGGTTGAGGCTCGAGCGACGAAGAGTCCAAGTTGAAACACCGTATCATACCCTTGGCAGGCAGAACCCTGATCGTGCCTCCTTCTTCCAACGCGCCTGCAGCTCACCACCATCTTTAGCCATCTACCAACTTTATTCACCCTCCTTCACACCTTCTGCTTTGCATTCCGTTGATCGCTACGGAATCTGTCCCTTCCATCCACCGCAAGGTTGAGGGCACGAGCCAAACAGCTTGCGCCCGCAATTTGTATACGAGAAACCACGCATTGGCCGCGTACTTCAACTTCTCCGTGCACAGCAGCGACACAAGCTTCGCGAACAAGCATCATGTGTTGTAACAAATTCGTGTTTAGGTCTTTTGCTAAAGTATGATAATCCGAGTGCCTTGTGCCGTTATAATCCAAAAGTCCTCCTCCTATGCGAATCTGCCCATGAAACGAAGGAAGTGCCCATGCCATCTGTTGTGTGAGGCGCCCCGTCGTTATTAGACATTTGCTCCATGTGCTCCCGACCCGCGTCCCTTCCGCGTCACCATGAAAACCAGCACGATGAAAACGATACGTGGACTCCATGCCCGAGAGAAGCGACTCCATATTGCGCATTCACGAACCCGATATTCCTCTTGCGCCCTGTCCCAGATATATGTAAATCCTCAAAAAGAAAAAGTAAAAAAAAAGTAAAAAGAAAGTAAAGAAACAAAATATACTCCCGTAATTCATAGCTTGCGTTCATAAAGCTTGTCTTGGGCAAGAGACTGAATGTTTATGCCCCGCCATGTTCATCTCGGTGGTGTACCCATTGCTGTGCCTGGTGATGAAGATGTTCTTGCCATAGGTCTGGATGTTGAAGGGGTAGGCTGCCTCGGCAACATTTGTTGCTTGAGCTTGCGACGAAGACCATCGAGTCTGCCTCGGGTACCTTCAATCACTATACGAAGGAAGTCAGTACACGACAAAGTTGAACAGTTTTTCCTACCACTTACACTTGAGAACTGCGTCACGATCTTCCGACTCCATGCCATTGATAACTGTGTTGCCTGCCTTGGTCTTGTTTCCGCTAGGCTTCGAAAGCAAAGGCTCATCGTCGTTCTCCAGGACAGCCTCCAATAGCATGACTGATGTGATATAGCTGAGCTCGCAGCCGCCAAAGTCAACTCCCACAAGCTCGTTGACAGCGGCAGCACGACTCATTTCAACAGCGCGGTCGAACATTAGTTTCTCCGCTGTGACGCCACTGGTTAATTGAATCTGGTCAACGGCAGCGCTCAAGGTGTTGCCAGAGCCAGATGACTGTAGCTGACCGTGATTGTCAGGATGTCCTGGGTGACCAACTGGGAGCTGCTTCTGTGCCTCGATCAAACGACGTCCGACGACTTCTGACTTCTCAAGACTCTCGTTGAATCGATTGCGAGCCCATTGGACAACGTTGTTCATCTTTTTGCTCATCTCTGACGAGCTTTGTTTGGTCTCACCGAGTCTTGATGGAAGTGATCCAGGCGGGGTTTCGGCTCTGCGTTGGCGGTCCCACCAGTACTTGACAACGTTGATGGTCTTGACCAGGATGGCCAAAGCTTTGACGTATAGGACAAAGGCCTCTTCGGCCACTGCTACAATGGCAATTTGTGTAAGATCTTGATCATCAATGTCATCGCCGGTCTTGAGAGGTTGCTCCAAAGCACTGATCTGGCGAATCGCGGTTCTGTCCTCTGCAGATGGCGTCGCAGGAAGCAGCTGTCGATATTTCACCTCTGCGAAGCCGTACACCACATCACTTCGGGTTGCACCCTCTTCTACGAGCTGGAGCATACGTGTGTCTTCATCAAAGCTGCCTGGCGAGCTTCTTCCATCACTGATCATCAGAGGAAGAGGAGGTGCAGAAGATGTAGGGAAGCCGGCATATCCTTGAGGTGGCGAAATTCCTTGTGGGAAGGTCGGAGAGCCACCGCTGATAACTTGACGGATGCGTGTGTTGGCTGCATTTAAGACTCTCGATAGATAGTCTGTGGGTGCTGGAGCCTGGCGACGTTGATCGAAAGACGTACGACGACCGTGTAGAGCGCCAGGTTGCTTGGAAGATACCGCCTGCAACGCATTCGATACGACGTTAGAGCCAGGCACGCCTTGGGCTGTTGCACGTCGTATCAAACCACCTGTGTAGTTTTCGGACGGTCTGTTGCGATCGGCCAGCTCATCGGCGAAGGCATTCACCTCGACGGCCTTCTTTTCAACCATGACATACTCTTTCTCGAACGTCAGGTCATGAGCTGTGTTAGTGTCGCGCGAGTCTCGCGGAGGTCTGTCATGCATGGGCGATGCTTGGGGAGCCGAAGAACTGGGTGACGGAACGTAACGTGGGTTACTAGGCCTACCTTGGTTGAGAGGTGTCGCATGCTGCAGTTCTTGACGCGGGGGAGCCGTTGCGGTTGGAATCAAGGGCGGTCTCTTTTGTTCCACTGGAGTGGCGTAACGTTTCGTGTCCGCCGGGTTCGCCGAAGTAATGGCTGCCGTGGTTTGACAACGTTGAATTGGCATCTGGGGTCTCTTGATAGGCTCGACGCTTGGAGAGGTAGTCGCAGGTGGTGGTCTTCTGGTCACAGCTAGAGGGGAATCACGAACAGCTCTACCAGTGCCAGCAGCATCGATCTCTTGCTCGGGGCTGTTGATGGACTGTTGCTGCAGACGGAGACTCAATGCAGACATAGCAATGTCAGGCTCGGATGAATCAGCGACACGAGGTTTGTCATCGTCGACAAGGCCCGGGATGTCGCCAACTATCGTAGAGCTTCCAAAGAAACGATCAAAGCTGACGCGTTGGGTAGGCTGTCTCTTCAACAAAGATTTGATGGTATCTTTGAACTCCCGAGATACAAGTAAGCCCGCGGGAAACTGAATCACATCCTGGGCTTGGTCAATCTTGCGTAGTAGCTCAACATGGTTGGTCGCCTTGAAAGGGGGTCTTCCGGCGACCATCTCGTACGCCACAGTGCCTACAGACCACAGGTCTGCCTTGGCATCGTACTTCTGGTATGCCAAAATTTCCGGAGCCATATACAAGGGCGATCCACAAAGAGTCTCGGCCAGAGAAGTACTAGCAAGGTGACGGGCAAAGCCAAAGTCGGCAAGCTTCAGCATCGGCAAAGAAGCCAGGCCAACGGCTGGAATCAGAGAGTTCTCGCTTGCTGCCAGGGGCACATCCTCTGTTCTTTGTTGCTGCATGTACGTTGGAGGCGGATTAAGCAACAAGTTCTGCGGTTTGATGTCACGATGAATGAGGTTGTATTTGCGCAGGTACTGGAGAGCGCTTGCGATTTGCTTGAGGAAGTGGCGAGCCAGGACTTCGTTCAGTCCACCATTGGTCGCGTTCGGGTATCTGTCGAAGATGTCGTGTGTCTCTGGCAGACCAGCAATCCGGGCTCTACCCTTCATGAACGCAGCCAGATCCGACATTTGACAGTATTCCATGACAAGATGGATGTGCTGTGGGGTGTCAACACACTCAAACAAGGCAACAATGTGAGGGTGCTGCAGCTTTCTCAGGATGTTGATCTCGGAGTTGAGATTCTCCCTCAGCTTTCCGGTAAGCTTTCCTGTGACGACGGATTTGATGGCAGCGTACGACTTGCGCTTCTGTAACGAGGGTCAGTCAGAGTAAAAGTTCGAAGAAGCAAGACGTGTGTTGCATACCCTGTGTGAGGCGAGATAGACAGTAGCGAAGCTGCCCTTGCCAATCTCGTTCTTGCGAATGAAGTCTCCGACGGGAATCTCGACAACGGGAGCCGTCTCACGGCGACTATGGCCGGACGAGGTGCGATGTGTCGCCATGGTGAAGTGGCTCGGCAGGGCAGTGTTTGGACTGTGAGGCCTAGAGCACGGCGGCTAGCAATGCATTTGTGAATCCCGGGGCGTGTAGTTCGAGGGGTCGCTGCGGGAGGGGAAGCGGTCTTCGATGGAGGGGCAAAGGCTGGCGAATGGGTGTCTCGGGGGGCGGTGTGTACTGGAGACTTGTGAGAGGAGCACTTCAACAGGAGTCGAGGAGCAGAGACGAGGTAGCCTGATAACAGAAGCGGAACAGGCAGAGACGAGGGCGATGGTTGGACGGGTCAGATGGCAGTCGAGTCAGTCGGCAGCGAAGCTTGTCTCGAACGGTGCCGAGTTGTGACCTCGCAAACGGGGCGCTCTGAGTCGACGCGGAGTGGGCAGGCTGGGAAAGAATGGAAAGAAACAGCAAGCGGCGAGGCGACGGATGTAATAGTGGATATTCACAAGTTGGGTGCGAGTTGGGCGAGTTGTAGGGAAAGTAGGACGAGTTGCAGCTGGCAGACTTCTGACTGAAGCGCGAGCAAAGCACCTTGATCGACGCTGCGACCCGCTTTAGCACAAGATCACGACTTTGGTCACGACCGCAACACCTTGACTGTGCTGCTGATGATGCCTTTCACTCCTTTTTTGCTTTGTCCTTTATCCCCACCGTCTCCTTTCTGTTTGATGAACTACAAGTACTGAGTCACCGCTATCACAACGGGTTACGCGCGAATACTTGATGTTGTCACCAACTCGGCGCGCCGGAGCTTGGGGAGATAAGCTTGCTCATAGATAAGCCTGTGCCCATCCAGTGTTGCAAGTCTAGCCTCGACTTGCTTTTACGACGACGGCCACCATGGCATGAGTGTCCTGCTTGCGACTTTGCGTCTCCCATTTTTCCTGCCTTCATTCGTTCTGCTTTGGAGAGTTTATCGATTCACTCGGACAACAGAAAACTCTCGTTCTTCCTTTGTTGTCCATCATGCCTAATAGTAGTCATGTGATGATGTCTCCTGTCTTTGTCTTCGCCGACGTCGCTGCTGCCTGACAGCAGGGCTAGAACCAGACTAAGGGAACCATGGGATATTCATGTGACAGTTTCACATGTCGAGGAGCAATTCCTCCGAACTGGATACAATCGAGCTCTCTTTGGAGAAACTACGACGACTCTCGCAACCAAGATTTACATCGTTCGCATGGCAAATTGTTGCTAACATGGAGCGCTGTCCGTCCAGGTTCCTTCGCGAGTTGGTATGGAAGACCGCTTGCTTTGCGAGGAACCTCCATGAAGGTTGTCATGAACCCGTTTATTAAGAAGCTTGAATGGCACAGGAAGATCTTCCACAGAGGAGTAGAATGAGGCAGTGTTACCTTGCAGGACTACGCGACAAGGGTGGGTTCTTCAAAACATCAGGAATTCCCGCTACCCTCGACTTCGATTCTCGTGCTATCTGTTCGGAGTGTGCTGTAACTCAGGATACCATTGCCTTACGGTTGGACATCTAGCAAATGACCCTGCAGCAGGCCAGCACTGGCATCCTGGCTCTAGTGGACATATGTGTCTCAGAAACAGAGTCAATATTGATGACTCCGGCTGGAAGCATCTTGGTGGCCAGAATCTTCATGCTGCCGGTGACAAGGAACTACCAGGTCGGATAACAACTACAGCTGCGGGCGAATGATCTTTCGTTTCGAACGAGGCAACGAGCGAAGATGATGAGTCCGTTGACCAAACAAGGAAGAAATCGAACAAGAACTGGGAGATGCAACAGAGATCTTGATAGAGCCAGAACCTCACGCTATGTGCCTGCGATGCTTGGAAGGCAAAGTCGATCGCCTAAAATCTTACCTCCGTTCAACTTGTTTAAAATTGAGCAAATTCAAATCATCGTCAAGTTGGCCAACATACACTCGACTCCTGACGAGCCAGTTTGCAGTGGCTGATCCTGGCATGTTGAGGGTCAAGTGAACGCACATATGCTCATGGGCGTGAAAAGAGCCCATGGACATGCATGTGGCCGACATAGAGTGCGATAGGAAACCCCATTCAAACTTGGCCAGGGTCGTCCTCTTAGCTACACACAATCATCGTTTGTCACGGCAACTTTCTCGTTACAGTGACAAGCAAGGATAACTCCGGCAGAATGCACGATGGCTTTGAAGGCGACCACGTCAACTGGAGAGAGCCACTATCTAAAGCTCTCTTCGAATCTACTTCGGGTTTCGAAATGCATTGTGTGTTGATACGGCTGCATGAATGACAATAGTCAGCATCCAAGAAGGATGAACGTTGTGCGTTATACACACCATTGTCTCAACTCATCACGGTAGCTCGTGTCTCGAAGCAGAAACAGAGTGAGGTGGTTGTTGAAGAGTAGGAATCATGCATGCTTCATTAGTGCTATATATGTCATATCATATGCAGGTCATCAAAACCAATGTCATCGAATCTGCCTCCGTCCCAAAACCAAAAAGAAACATCCCCAATAACGCCATAAAAATGCCCAAGCAGAACGAGCCAGCCGCAATGCGGCCGCTACGTAGAAGCTCTCATGTATATCATCATGTATTGAGGTCAAAACCAGAACAAACACTCATCATCTATCATGGTCGAGAAGCAGCGCCATAATCCCGAGTCGCTGTGTGAGGAAGCAAAGTATCACGCTCACCGCCATCTTCGGATCTCCCAACGGGCTCGCCGAAACTGGGGACCCAACCACGCATCCAGCCACTGACTCTACGCCAGCGCCAATTCTCACGGCCTGACTCCTCAAGCACGACGACTTTCGAGTCTTCACTCTCGCCGTACATGAGGAATTGTACACCAACAGCTGCGTCCATGATTAGAACACCAGCAGCACCAAGCCAGAATGGCAAGGCACGCATCAGCCAGTCGTATCGTACATTGGGTGTGTTTTCGACCCAGCCGTGAAGGCCATGAGCGGGTGCGTCAGCCCAAAGATTCGGGTTCGTCAACATGCTACTGCTGTAGAACAGGTTTCCGAAAAAGGCGGCGATGAAGAGGTGAGCGCTGAGTCCTGCCGTTGATTTTCTGGCCCAGTTCTTGTAGAGTTGGGGTAGGCGGCTACCGAGGTACAGAAGGGTTGACAGCCAGGAGAGAACAGTACCGGCGGCTTCCAGATCTGTAATCTTGTTGACGGGCTGATGGTGACCAGGATGGTGAATGGCAGGTTTCAGTGGTGATGCTTGAGCGAGAGAGATCAAGCAGGCCAACATCAGGATAGTGCGGGGCGACGGTGAAGGAATCGAGGAAGAAGCCTGGACGCGGTTGATGGTACGCGGGCTCCTGGACGAGGCGTATTTCTCATTGACGTCTCCGAAGACGGGCATACGCCACATGGCTGCTTTGCCTTTGATATCCTTGGCCGAGCTCTTCCGTTCGGGGCTGTTGTCTCTCTCGAAAGTGCTCTCGCGGCTCATAGCGGGTACGCCCTCGATGACCATCTCTTGATCCCTGCCTGTGTGGTTGTCGCCATTCCTACTGGGCCATACTTGGCGGATTCTATAGCCATGTCGAAGACGCTCGTACCAGACCCACTGGGCAACGAGCATGAAATCCACGAGACAGTAATAGCCCGCTACTATCATTTGCCATGTTGCTTGCTTCGTGAAGATGGCCCCGAGTAAGTTGCTAACGTCTCCGGCACACCACTCCACCAGGAAAAAGATAGATAAGCCTGATGTGCTCTTGATAGTGTAGTTTTTGTATATTTGTGGCATTTGCGCAAACAGCCATGATACGATCGAGAGGACACCCAGTAGTGTTGAGATGAAGGCTAGTGGTGTCGGTACGCAGGTGTGGAACGTAGACGAGAATCGAGATAAGAAATCATTTGTCGGTGTGCAGTGAGGCGGTAGCTCCGGCTGGAAGGTGAGTACCTGCCATGACATGGTCGGAGGGGGGGATTCGACGCCGCGACGAAATATGTGTTAGGTTAGGTAGCTAGGTGAATGGTCAAGTAATGGAGGATGTAGGAAAGAGAGTAGGTGTAAGGTAGAAGAGGAGAGGTCACGAGAAGTTGTAAGATAGGTGATAGACGTGTGGGAGATGACTTGATACGAATCCATAACGAAACCACAAGATACGGATGATAGACGCTCACAAGACGGATCCGTTGGAGACCGACACATCAAAAACAACCAAAACGAACCCATAGCTCAACGCTACCTGCTGATAATGGGCAAAGACGGTCTCGATGCCCAGCAGAGGAGCGCATCACATGGCCAGACTTGCTGCTGTTGGCCGCGATAAGGCGTCCTGAAGATAGAGATAAGCGTCATTCGGCCTCATCATTCGTGCGCACATCTCCGCGTGTGGATATTCTGGTTGCTTCTTTTTCCTCAACCATAGCCATTTAACAGTGAAAGGTCTTGCCGTCGCTGTTGCTCATATAAAAGTGCATGTACAGTCAAATGTCGTCGGAACAGAGTAACGCAGGGTTCGTCCGGCGATTGACAAACTGCTTCGTCAAAGTGTTTTCTCCGCCCCCCGCGCTCTTCTCCCCGCGCGATGATCTTTGTGTACAATTTTAGACACCGCTCAAATCTCAAACTTGCCTCGGTCAAATTGCAGGAACGCCTTGACTGATCTGGTCGTATATTCCTGCTGCTTCCATCACTGTCATAACGCATACGATATGTCCAGCACAGGCAGGTATGCCGTGGGCGGTTCACAGTATGCGGAAAGGTTTCCGTGGTAGCAGTAGGAGTGGATCAAGTGCTTGATGCCACCCAAAGACCAGCCGCTCGTGCGTGGACTCTGTTGCCTCTGACTTAAGAGGCTCAGAAACATATCACATGGGTGGCGGATTTTCTATGCATACCACGAGACTCTCGTCCATTCTGCGTCACCGTAACCGGCTAATCTCAGTCACGAAGCGAGCTACGGAGTGACCAGAATACTGACGGTCATGAAGCCCTGACCGATTCCGGCAAGCGTTCCGTATTATTGCTATCCTGGACAAACCAGCAGCTCCGTTGTCTTTCGTGGATGGTCGATCTTCCTGAGTGCTGCGCCATGCTGCCGTGTCCGCGGAGAGCACGGAAATTTGCAGCGCTGCGTAGATGCTGTTAATGCTGCTTCTGTTTTTTTTTTTGAGATTTGGCGTGGGACACAATTGGTCTCATGGAAGACAGGCCAGGAAAACGGTAGTCGGCTCTACTGCTTATGGTCATAGTAAATTATATGTGAATGCACCTCGCTGAAACTCCAATGAAAGCTGCTGTAGCTCAGTGGTAGAGCGTGGGATTGCAGTCTCTGCAGTTATCCTAAGGTCCGTTGTTCGACCCAGCGTAGCAGCTTCCTTTTTGCTCTTCACGTGGTGTTCAATCCGTCAGTGCTCGGCATCGTCCCTTTTGCAAGAACGACGATTTTACATCGTGAGATTCGATGAAGCTTCTGAAGTGTCGCTCTGTCGATCGAAGAAGAAATCACGTTCGTCCGGTCTTCTGAACCGATCCGGATGACTTTGTGAACGCTTGAGGGATTCTCCGAAATCCCAATGTCTCGCTCCCCGGCAGACCTTCTTGAAATTTCTTACACGCGTGCAACGAGCGCCTCACAAAATTACACGACAGAATGGCCGTCGGCGCATCCAATTACTGCAAGTAGTGCTGACCGAGGCAGGTCGCACACCCAGTAATGGGAAGGCTCGCCTCTGGTACGCGAGAGGCGCCTGCAGCTATTCGACTCAAAGACCGACCTACCGATAACCGCGGGCCTCTTTGCGAGAGTGCTACTTCGCTGGGGCTGGGAGCAATTGGCTGGCACTTCTTTCGGAACCAAATTCGTAGCCATGTCGGTCATACTGTGGGACCAGATGTTGCCTGAGGTCGTATATTTCGCGCGTGCAGGCAGAGACCGGTCGCTTGGGGGGCTTGGACAACAGCATGCACTTGGCTGGAACCTCGATTAATAGTTCCCGATACGATTTTGCGAGCGTATAACTCCACCACGCTGCCTCACGACTTAGGGGACGCCAGCAGTTTTACGCCCTGCAGGTGCGAAACTGGCATTCTCAACCGCTTGTACTCAAGATCATGCGCCAAGGTTGTCGTCGGATGATGGAATCCGAGTCGGGCGTACGATGTTGCGAGCACCAAGGTGTATGCTCATTGCTGAGAGATCATGTCAGGCTACCTTCTTGGGGGTCGATTGTGCCTGGTGGCAGCATGGGTCGCCCTTGCAATATTTCTCAACGCAACATTTCAAACAATATGTGCATGGTCGGGCCTGAAATAGGAAAGCCGATGAAGGTGTAGAAGACGATGCTTTGCAGAGCTAGTGGGGCGGTGATCTGCCAGCCTGTCCACTTGTCGCACAACGCGAAGTGGGATGCATTGCAGTAGTGAAGCAGCTGGTTTCGTGCGTTATTTCCTGGGGTCCTGATCATGCACATGGTATTGAGCCAGCCATTTGCTGACCGTGCAACAATTGGTCTCCTCAATATATCTGGACAATTGCGATTGGACCACGGAGAGAATAGAGCAAGAATGACAACCCCAAAAACTGTATTGAGAACCTAGAAGCCATTTTTGCCGAGTCAATGTAAGAGTGGATCTCGATACCGTGCGAAGGTAGTGCGATGTAGAACACCCTGAGCCGTTCACACTCCCAAGCGTATGAGCAGTATGGAGTTAATTAGATGCACGTTCGCTAAGCCGAATATGTCTTCGTCTTTCACGTATCCGTCAAATCACCTTCTATCATGTCTGATATCCTGAGCATAATGCAGGGACAGCGGCCTCGCGGAATATAGAAGAAGAGCTCGCGCAGGTCCCAACTATAAAACATCAATATAGATGGCGATAGCACTTGGTTATTACAAGGATAGTTTTTGGAAACGAACGCACGAAAGAGAGGAATAGCGATGTACATGACCCACGAGCCGTGCGAGAGTTTGTTAGCCGCGAACCGCATCGTTCTCATGCTGCACTCGCAGGTGTCAGAATTGCTCGGAGGACTCGAGATCAAGCAGGCGTTCAGCCACCTCCACACAGATCGGATTAACAGCATGCTAGAAACATTGGCAACAGATCTGTGCAATGACAATTCGATGGGCCAATGACATGCGTTCTCCTAACCCAGGCTCATGCATTCAAGGGCAGGGCCTACTGGCAGCTAGAAAAGAGAGTAAACAAGGAAGGTGTTGCCTTGGGATGACGAGGCACACGGAGCATCGCGTGGCTAGATAGTGCTCGCTCCTTGCCCATTCACTGCAAGTGTAAACGCATGAATCGTGCAAACCGTGCGCGTGACATTGCGCCCCCAGACGGCCCCATATTCTCCATGTTTTGGCGCTGAATTGGCTCCGCTTAGCTTGCTGACATCCCCCTTGAAGACTCACACATGGCTACTCATGATGTATTTGAGGCTGAGCTGAGAGCCGATCTTCAACGAAGACTGACAGAAGCGCCTAAACCATGGTTTAACGAAAAACACAAAGTCTTGTCATCAGGTTAAGAGACATAGGTCCGGAAGCTGCCGAGCGGCATCCCGCAATTGGTATGTATTCGGTTACGTCTCCGTGGTTGGATGACGTTTCAAGAACTCGCGCTTGCTACTAGTCGTGGCTTGGGATCACCTGCGTTTGTGTAAGAGACAGGCCGTGAACTTGGCGCAAGTTATGGAGCTCGCCTTGACCTGGTTCGAACGGCCTATTGGGAAGCGTGGAGGTTCGTACACGTTGTCAAGTTGTACCTCAGTACACGGGCACAGATCGCCCACAGCATGGCCTCAGACAAATCCCGATAAACATACAGAATGTCTCCAAGTATTTTGCACCTGCATAAGGACCCTTCAGGGTTTTGCTGGCCTCGGCCAGAATGGTAACGGCTGAATCGAATGGTCTGGGGATTCCCCTTGACCACGTATTTATGCTTTGGTAAGCAACTCGGGCAGCCCGAATGCGAGCCTGGCGTCGAGGTAGGAGATAGAGTAGAGGTGATACAAGGGGTCTAGTATTTTAGTCTGCGAGCCATATAACGTGGTAAAGCGGTCAGCTGCTCCGGGCATTGAGCACAAAAGGGCTGGTTCACGGTGGCTCCTACAGCATCATCGTCAGCACTCACTAGCATCACCATGATCCAAATGTCGTTGACAGTGAGCCGGATCGGCGTGATGAGAGTCGGATCGTGCCTCTGATGTACTGGAAATCAATGGGCATGCAGGATTCGGTTATGCGGAATTTGCAAGTAGGAGCAGCGGTTTGCGAACGAGAGTGATAATCAAGATGCAGGCCCCGCGGGAAAACAGAGGAGAGAATTACGGCAACATTGAGGTCGTCGAACGCCAGGCTCCGCCAGCGGATCTGTTCGTGCGCACTAGACCGGTATGAGGTTAGGAAGTATTAGGACGGACAGGGATGGCGGTTCGCACGGCGGCACAAGTCGCCAAGACGTCCAAGCGCTTGCACATCATGCTACGCCGCTGAGCTCGTTGGCTACTTACTGTACATGGCTGCTGCTGCTACTGCTGTCAGTTGTCGTCAGGGCTCCTGTTCTACCGTGAGCAATTGCCAGACAGCTTCGTCCGTCATATGTGCAGTGATTCCTGTGGCTCAAGACATTGCAAGGACCGAGCGCATTGTCCAATATTACCGGCGACCTCCTTGTCTTTCCCCAAACTTGCCGACCCCAGGTCTTGCGCAACGCCCGCCGCATCCCGTCGCGCTTTCCCCAATTTGCTGCTCGCTCGAGGAGCATCCCACCTTGACCGCACCTTCTCTTCCTGTTGCCCACCACCAACCTCGCAATTTCCTCCAGTGAGTTTTGCATTGACCCGGACCATCTAGGCCAATCTCTGCTGCTCCCAGGCAGAAGCCAACGAGGATCTATTCCGACCTCTGGAAGGTCCCTGAGCAAGGCGTTCCCCCGTTACGCCGGCCGAACTCTACCAGCGTCAGGCTCGAATCTACCAATCTATTCTTCCTACGTCCGGATCCGCTGTCCTTCCAAAGTCCCGGCACGCCCCACGCTTGAATTCCAAACATAGGCCTCCTTCTTCCTGCCTGCCAGCTTCTGCTCGCAATCCGATCAAGTATTACCTATTGAACCACGCTCCTTGCCGGACACACCGGACCCCCACACCGCTTTCATTACCTGTCGCTTGTTTCCTCTTTCTATTGCGCGTTTCCAGTACCGCCCTCTTCCGGACCTGCGTCCTTCGTCCAAGAAAGCACATCCGGAACTCCATCGACAACAGCTACTCAATGCTCAACGACATATCGACAATGAATCAATCGCCCGAGGGAATCTCCCCAACAGGCGTCGACCCTGCTGTCGCTGATGGTATGACCGTCTGCCGTACTCCGATCCATATTAGCTAACATGAGGGTAGCTTCGAATCAGCCCGCCAAAGCACAGGCTAAATTCCCTCCCCCGAAGACGGACAAACCTCGACCACACGTCTGTGGAACCTGCGGCAGATCGTTTGCCCGACTGGAGCATCTCAAGAGACATGAGCGTTCGCACACAAAAGAGAAGCCCTTCGAATGCCAGGAATGCAAGAGATGTTTCGCCCGTCGAGACTTGCTCCTGCGCCATCAGCAAAAGCTACATTTCACCAACAACCCATCCAGCCGGCCGAAGAACAACAGACGCGAGAGCACAAGTGGACCTGTCAATGGTGGCCGTGTAAGAAAAGGCTCAATAGCCACCAACACTGCCACTGGCGCTGCAGGAGGAAGACCTAGAGCAAACACACTTGGTCATCTGGACCTGGGATCCCTAGGACTGATGGGAGTTGTGTCTCCTGTTGACGCACAAAGGCCGACCCATGCTAGCATGGCCCATCACCGGATGAGCATGAGCAATACCCAGCAGCGCCCAACAAACCTGGACCTCAATGGTATCAATAGCATGACGCACTCTGGTATGAGTCAGCACGATGGCTTCGACCTGTCTCGCGTAGACACACATACTTCTCACATAGACTTTGGTGAGCCTTTGACACATGTCCATACGGCGCCCGCATACACAGGCATGCAGCCCTCCGAGTTGGAACAGCTCTTTACTCCAGGAGGAAACACTGTAAACCCTGCTCAGTTGCATTTCGCAGCCTCGGCAGCGCCGCAATCTGTGAACCTTCAAAACTTCCACATGAACCAATTTGATCTATTCGGTCAAGGTGACGACTTTGCCTGGATGCGAGAATGGGAGCCGCAGCTCCAGGCACATGCCAACAACGAGGTCATTGATCAGTCTTCTCCTTCCCAATTCAGCACTGCCAGCCAGAGTGGTTATTCCGAGACTGTGACAGACGGACCCTTCCACATCAATGTCTCCCAGGCCGGATGGAATCCCAACGATATGCAGGCTCTGATGACCCCTGGAGCTTTGAATCTGGACATCCTTGGCACTGGATTGCCATCAATTGATCCTCCAATGAACACAATCTCGCCGCAAAACCTACATGACCCTTCTTCCACTACCGATAGCAAGATGGATGCCCTCATGATGCACTCTGGCGTGCACGACTCTCTAAGTGGTATGCATTTCAACCAATTTCAGCAATCGTCTCTTCCCAACTTTGATTCGGACAGCCCTAGCATCTCCTCGTCATCCGTACCAGACAGTGCGAGACAAAGCTCTGTAACCTCCATCTCCACAGATTCCATCACAGACGCCACTCGCCAGGCCTTGCTCATCAGCCTTTCGCAACAATCTGCTTTCAGTCACAGAAAGTTCTCCCAGCCATCCATCAGCTCGCCCCTGTCGCCTAGACCACAAGGACCGAATCTCCCTCCAACTGCTGATCTGCAACGTTACATCAATGCATACATTCAGTACTTCCACCCTCATCTGCCATTCCTCCATATACCTACACTATCCTTTGACTCGCCCGAATACATGACCAATTTGCGGAGCGCAGGAGCGCAGGCCTCGGCTAACCACAGTGGTGTTGTCGGTGGCGGAGGCTGTCTGATTCTGGCCATGGCTGCCATCGGTGCTCTTTACGAGTACGACCATCTAGCCTCAAAGGAACTATTTGACTCCGCAAAGAAGATGATCCAGCTCTATCTCGAAGAGCGTCGCAAGGCCGACATGTCCGCGGCTGTCAATGGAGGGCAATACTTCAACACTGAAAACTCCTCCCACAACACACCGCTGTGGCTGGTCCAAGCAATGTTGCTGAATGTCATCTATGGCCACTACTGTGGTGACAAGACTGCGGCGGATATCGCGAGCAACCACTGTGCAGCACTGGTCAGCCTTGCTCGTGCCGCAGAACTGGCACAGCCGTCCACGGACCAAGAACACTCCAGCGACATCAAAGAGGAAAAGCAAGACGTTCACATGGATGACGGCTCTTCCCCATTCCAAGGTCACACTAATGTCCACATGAATTGGCTGAAGTGGAAGGAGGCAGAAGAGCGTAAACGAACTCTCTTCGCTATCTTCATTCTTTCCAGTTTGCTTGTCATCGCATACAACCAAACACCTGCAATCACGAACTCAGAAATACTCCTTTCACTACCTTGTGACGAGGAGCTGTGGACGGCAGACAGCGCTAGAGAATGGGCGTCCAGAGGAGGTGCCCAGGCCGCTGAAGCCAGTGCTACGCCATTTGCCGCAGCATTGAGCAACCTTTTGACGGCTAATCAGAGACAACAAAGCATGTATGGCTACAACAGATATAGCCCTAATGGTGACTCTCACGGAGCTGGCAATCAATTGCGACCAAGCACTTTCGGATGTCTAGTTTTGATCAATGCTCTTCACAACTATATTTGGGAGACACGAAGCAGACACATCGGACGCCAGTGGACAGCCCAGGAGACCGAGTCCATGGTCGCGCATATTGAGCCAGCCTTGAACGCCTGGCAAGCCGCGTGGAAAGCCAACGACCGTCACAAGCTGCAGCGACCAAACCCCTTCGGCTTGGGCCCTCTTGCAGCTGATAGCATTCCTTTGTTGGATCTGGCATTTGTGAGACTTTTTGTCAATCTTGGAAGATCAAAAGAGGCATTCTGGCAACGCGACTTCGAAGCTATGTCGGAGGAATTGGCCTGTGGGATCGACATCGCGCAAACTGGTTCTCCTGATCACTCATCCAATGGCTCATCTGGAGACTCCCCCGATTTCATGCAAAGTGCATATGGTCAGGGACAAACACAGTCCTCGGGACACAGCTCGAAGCGTGAACGTCACTTGCGAAAGGCAGCCTTCTATGCAGCCGACTCACTTGTAATCTCGTCAAAGTGCAACCTGACGTTTGCGGACTCTTCGGCACATGAACTTCCAATTCAGTCAGCCATCTGCTTCCTTGACTGCGCCCAAGTTTTGGCAGAATGGGAAACCACTGTCCAGGAGCGTATTGGTCGATACGTGGGCGTACTGGGCCAAGTCGATGTTGACTATGGTCAGGTGCCCGCTGTGATGTTGCTCGACACAGAGGACGTTGAGCTGCTAAACAAGATGGAGAGCATCTGCACTGTCATGGAGGAGAAGATGGCCTTGCAAGCCAAGATGTTGGCCCACGAGATGGACTCGTTGGACCCTAATGGAACTATGGGTCTTCCTTCACCGCTTGAGAGGCTCAACGGACTATCCAGATGTGGGCTTGGCAGCAGGATTTTGCGCATGACTGCGCAGATGCTTGAGAAGGCAGCTGTATGGCCAGGTAAGCAGACAAAACAGCCCTTTGACGTGTCAGGACGACAACTAACAGATTTACTAGTCACCCACGTTATGGCCAGCGCTCTCGAGACACAGGCATTGCACGCCGATCAACGCGCCGAGAATTCCATCAACAACCTGTCATAGCCTACTCACACAACCAATTCAAAACACTGACGATCGACCTGTTTATGTGCTTGTATCAAGTCAACTTTTTCCGGAGGAATTTACGAACCAGACCCACGAAGCGACGACATCATCTTCTATTCAATCGCTCAACATCATCATCATTTTGGGAACAACAACTGTAATCAAACAGGGATCAGTCTGTGTAAAGGGAACCCGGCGTTTTTTCAGGAAGATCAAAAAAAGAATACGAGAGAGAGAGGAAGATTTGTGAATATTCATTGTTATTGTGTTTAACCTTTGCTTGGAAGGAGTGGTTCGAAGACGAAGAAAGACAAGAAAAAGGGGAAGCATCTTGAAAAAAAGAGTTTGACATATCACACACTCGCTTGCATTGGGATGGGAGATGACGGAAAAAAGGCGAAGGTTATGGATGTCTGAATCTTGTTCTATCTTTTATCCATGGCATTTGGAATACTTTCTCATACTGCAAATCGTTCTTGTCGACTACTCACACTCTGTAAATGATGCCCGATTCAATTGCCGCGCTGTTGATGACTCTGTGATGACCGCTAGCAGGTCAATATCACTCTGAAATAGTCATTACCATGATGCAAAATCTGACTTGTTAACAATGCATCACTGCCTCCGCTCGGGACCAAAGTCTTCAAAATACATCCATGTAACATGGGGAAAACCAAGTCAAGACATCGCGCTATGCTCATCAAGGTCAATGCTTATGCTTCATGTATGCTATCTCTCATCCCTGTCTCATCCTCATCAATCCCCTGACACCGCCAGCTTTTCTCGCCGGCAATTCTTCATCTCCAGCTGTAGCACAATAGAACACATACAGCAAATTCGGCAAGGTCTGTCTGATGTCCAACACCCTGACCCCGAAATGCGTACTTAGCAAAATCTCGATGTTCTTATTCAGCAAGAAGACGCCATATTCGAAACGGAAACGCACAGCGCCTTTCGAGAAGAGCGGAAAGGTCCGAGCGGCCAATTCATTTTCGGCAGTGGAGAGGGACTTCGAGGGGGTGGTAGAGGTGAGGATGGAGATGGGGTCGATGATTGTGGATGTACTGCTGCGTGGGCGGCAGGGGTATGGGAGGACGGCTCCTAGGTATAGGGAGAGGAGCTGGATTACGTGGCCGACGTGACCTAGAGCTGCGGCTAGAGACTCGGGAGTTGCGGCATCCAGAGCTTCTGAATTAGGCAGATGCACGCCGCGGATTGTAAAGGCGAGACTTTGGTCTGGTAGAGGTGTTATGGGGTAGATTTTGGAGAGGTCGTTGGTTACGCGGCGGCGTTGTTGGGTGATGGATGCCTTCACGGTGTTGTGTCGGGAGGTAAGATCTGAATGTGCTGGCTCCTCCACCTCGACTTGCATCAAGACTTCCTTTCGTAAGGCCGAGTCACGGGTGAGCAGGTCTCTCCGGCTTTGAAGAGCCTTGCGTTTCTGGTCGCGTTTCTGTTGCAGGACTTTGAGCTGCTTCTTTACAGTCACAGTAGCGAAGTCAATGGTCTTCAGGAAGTCGTTGGTTTCTGCGAGCTGTGTCTTTTCGCTCAAGGATGTCTGATTCTCCTGTAAAGTTCGTTCCAGCTCTGAGGCAAGCTGTTTCCGCAAGGCCAAAGCGTCTTGAACGCTGTCATCAAGCTTTGAAAGACGCAGAAGAGCGTCAAATGAAGAGGTTGTTAACGTCCGAGAGCTGGTCGTCTTTGCAGGTCCATCACGGAAAGGATCCAAAGGTTCATCAACTCGAGCATCAGTGAATGCAGTGTAGAAGCCATCGGTCAGATGAAACACGACGCAGTTTGGTGGGAACGGATGATGGAAGCTCGATAGCTGTGGCAAGACGATTAGCGGAAGTGTCTAAGACGCTGGAGAGGAAACTTACGCTTTTGCCAATGAATTGCAGTGAGCGCATGCTTAATGTCATGTCTATCAATAGAGAATAGTTTGACATGGCCTCACTCTTGGCCCAGAACTTGAGAGTCAACTCGTCAAGTCTCATAAGCTGAGGGTCATGAGAGTCAAAATGTATGTTCCTAAAGTTCGGGTTCATGACCTTTTCAGCCACCTCGCTGACATAGATGGGATCTGCTCGCGTGTCAATTGGAGCATACGAAGAGTATGGACGGCAGCACTGACCGACCTTGTTGATTCGGGATGTGTATAGAGTAAAACAAATCGGCCATTCGCTGGGCGGAGACATCTTGAAGACGTCTCTGTCGTTGTTGCGACGTCGAAGCGGCCCATTCTAACGTGCTTCTTCTACGTAACTTGGCGAACGAAGGGCGTGGAGGGGTGCGTGGCTTGGTCGGGGTGGGTGACAGGGAGATGTTGGTCTCATGGATGGGTCTCAAGTCATCGGAGGATTTTGAATGGTTCATGTTATGGGCATCGCGCAAGGCAAGCATCTTAGCTGGGGACTTCTTGGTGGCAGGAAGACCTTCATCGTCAATCGTGCCTCGACGAGGACGATTGGATTCATGGGATAGAGCGAGATTGCGGAGAGTTATAGCCTGCAGATGGCGGATCTTTCTGTTCTGTGTTTACAAGAGTCAGAAGCTGGGAAGGTACGTGTTGCAGCAGGTAGCAGGTGCGGGGGTGTAGGCATACACTTGGAATGAGCCACGGTCGCTCCCTACGAGCATTGTGGTCGGCATCTGGCATTGTATAATCTCAACTCGGCGCACTACACATTACACGATCCCATTGAGACAGATATATGCAATTGGTATGCTTCATAGGACGTTTCGACATGTGATGATGATGGACAGCTGCAGCGGGAAGCGGAGAAGGAGCATCGAAGCGTTGGAGTCGCTGCCAAGGCCGGGGGACGATTTCGCATCTCGAATCCATGAAAGCGACCAGCGCCGACATTTTGTTGCCCGTCCATCGCATATCACAATGTCTTCGTCAAAGTCGGAGCGACTGGCCAAACGGATAGCCGACCACGGTCGCCATCTCTTTGTCTACCACCAAATATGGACCAACCAGGTCATTTACTCATTGGAGCGCTCCATGAACGTGCGTTTCTGATCTCTCTCGATCTTCATACCACCAACATCTAACAATGCTCAGAATAACCAAGTTCTCAAGCAACTTACCTTTGCTGGAAAGAAGACTCTCCCATCAGCTCTGCGCAAGGATATGTGGCGCCCACTGCTTACAGCTACCTTCCCCTCGCCATCCCAAGGTCTGGCCGCCTTCCGTAAACTGCGCGAGCTCCGTATGCTGCACGAACACAACTGGGAACACCCGGACCCGGAAGCCCGCAAGATGCCCGAAAAGAAGCAACGTGGACACCTCATCATGGATCAAAAGGCCAATTCCATTGCTGATCTGGCCTGGGTTTTGCGCCACCAAGACCAGCTGGGCTTGAAGAAGCAACAGCAACATCAGGATGATCAAAATCGCATTCGCGAGGAGCTGTTGGCTTTGGCAAAAGAGGCCGAGGAGGGTGGTGTACCCTTGCTCGAGCAGTCGCTCAAGGACCAGGAGGCCGCCGTGGAGAAGATGAAGAAGGAGCAGCAGCAGGGAGGTGAAGGTGCCCCGTCGCGCAAGCAGATCGGTGAGGGCTTGTTGGCCCTCAAGGCAATGCGCCTCAGATACCAGAAGATGCTTGCCGCCCACGAAGCCATCAACCTTGCAAAGACCAGCGCTCTCAAACAATCCGAAGCCCAAGAAGCTCGTGGTACCGCCTCGCCCGATTCAGTTGATTTGACCATTGAGCCCCCGGAGATCTTCTACCACCCTCCTATTGGCAAAACCCAGCACAAGAAGCGCAGCTCTGGACAACAGGTACCGTTATACACAGCCGACGGTGTCACCATCCGATGGACCAACCCTCTGGATGCCGAGTTCGCTGCAGAGTGGCCCGCTGCCGTCAAGCACGACTTTGCCGGTCTCACTCGTCACACCGCCGCCCCTGTCGACGAGGAGCCCGTTTTCTACGCCCAAGACTTGACTATGCGCAATACCAGCTACAAGTACCAGGCACTGCGCGACGCCCGTGCTGCCCGCTCCGAGGCAACCGAGGAGCAATACGACGAGGAGATTGATGATGCCGAGTACGAGCGTTTGACTGGCAAGTCTGCTGCCGACCTTCGCGCGTAAACTGCTTTCTCTCTCAACCTTATATTTCTCTTTCCGACTTTCCAAGTTCTCTCTTCTTGTGTGGTCAAGAGACCACCAATCTGTATATCTATACCTAGACCCCCAACTTGGATGTTGTATGTACTCTACTAGCATTATGGCGGGCGCCATGGCGTTTGTTTTCCATCTTACTGCTATGAACGAAATCACAAAAAGTTTTCAAATCTCCTTCTCATGCCTCCTTGCAATTTCTGGGTCATTGTGTGTTGTAAGTCCGCATGCCTTGCAGTGAAACTACAGTCCTCACTTTATTGTGCTGTTTGATGTAAAAGTACTATCACGCAAAACCATACCCGACATGCTCGTACAGGACAGTGATAGGTGCACATCTGGCACGACATCTGTTCATGCTGTGCTGGATGGAATATGGCCTCGCACCTGACTCAATGTCACATAAAAATCTACAAAAAAAAAACTCTGGGTTGAAAGTTTAGACAACAGGGCTTGATGTCAGGGTAAACAGTCGACACTCCCATGGAAACTAGCAACGTGCTGTTCAAGAAAGCAGTCGCAAAACAAAACAGAGATCACCCGATCGATCATCGAAGAACCACAGACTGATGAACTGAAAACAGCAGAACATACAAAGCAAGGAACGGACGATCAGATCAACCAAGAAGACTTGCCCAAGTCAACGAGAAGAGAACATATCCATATGAGCTTCAGGATAGCAACAAAGGGTAGCAAATTACCGGGAGAATCTGTTAGTTACAATCATTATAGCATATCGTCACTCTTGACTCTTTGGTTTGCAGAGAAATTGAGACAATAGAATTGGCCGTATGCTTACCGGCACCATTTCTTAAAGAGACAGAGGTTTTGTTCGCGGTGACTTAACAGATCATATCATGGAGACTCGGTAGGGAGACGTCGTTGTTGATGACTTCGAGAACCGTGAATGGATCGGTGACACGGTATCTCTGTTTGTCCTGGCGGTACTCTGAAATGATCCTGTTCGACAATTGAAGAAGAGGTTCGTTCTTTGGGTAACATCCGGCCGGCATCGAAGCAGCTCACGATCGATCCTGAAGTTACTGGCCGGACTCTGCTGTGGTTCTTCTCCATACACAGTATCGGGATATTCAGAAGCAGTAGCTGTAGCTACATTTTGCTCTGGTAACGTAGCGTTGGTCGTGACACGCAATGGCCCTGCCATTTTACTAGAACGACTGTTCTGTTGGCCGTGACCAGGGATGTCGATAACAGTCTACATTCACGCTCTTAGTGTAGTGATGTAGGTTGAGTAGCATCTGGCGTATTTCTGATGCGAATAGCCCACGTGTTGCTTTCTTCTGCTCCTATGTTCGCTCCTGACGACGAAGCAATTTGGGAGGATCCTTCAATGGAAAGACCGTGCCGTCGAGAGCTGAGCGGTTATAACAATCCACGTGTCGCTTTGCTGTGCTCTCAAGCTCGTTACAACGTCCTGAAATTATCCGTACCATAACACGTGTAGCTGTGACGCCCTACGCCTGTAGAAGCCACAGCAGAATTTCTGGAGACATCGCGCCCTATTGTCACATCAAGGCGTGCTGCCAGCAGCCGTGGTATGAGTTTCGGTCAATTGACAGCATTTTTCGTCTTTGATGTTGTGACCTTCCTCGAATGGCGTTTGCATTGCGAAGAACGTGGAGGCCGCCGGGGCCCGAGTCAAGCATTTTCGACCCACAAGCGTCGCATTGAGGTTCCTAATCCGGATACTACTTCTCGTATGGTTATGCGCAGTGCAACACCACAAGCATCGCGACATGGCGACATTTTTCTTTGTCGTGTTGCCCCAACTGCTTCCTCATGGCGTGCTTTTCTTTTCCGTTGACTCCAGAGCAGTGTTCGGTTGTCCCCAAAATCCACCCTGGTGGTTGCTTGGCCTGCTTGTTTGCAGACCTTTTGGCTAATTTTTATGTAATAGTGTCCATGGCGACATGAACCGGATCTTCAAACTCTGTGATGCTTGGTCCTTCGGGAGTGAGACTCCGCTCTCTCCTGATTTTGAGCTTCCAGCTTCTAGATTGTGTAGATGTTTGCGCAAATCACGCCAGAGTTTCCAGGCACGCCCTGCAATTCAAAGATGCGAGTCGGCTTCGAAGCATACCAAAGAAGTGGAAATGAGCGGTGAAGAGAAGCTCCTTTCCTAGGGCGCAAACGGTTTCTTTACCCTGAAGAAGTTCGTCAGATCGGTGATCTCTTGAAAATTGCATCTTGGTTGGAAGAAAATTCTGTTTCCACGTGGAATTCTCTTTTCACCAAGGGGAACGTGCGGCCGGTGTAGCAAAGTCAAGCCGTCCTTCGACTCGTGTACGGCAAGCAATTCGCGTCAGGCCCCCATGGACAGCAGGATTGTGTGTTTCGTGTTCCACTGTATGCATCTCAGGTGTCGCGTCATTCAATGGTATTTCCACGTCAGCTCACACAACTGAAGCCTTAAATCGACTCATCAAGCCGTGTGTACATGATGATATTGCGACATTGATGGTTGACCACTACGGTGTGCCGAAGTCGTTTCCTAGGAGAGCGAGTTCGGCTTGATTTCTGAATCATGTCACCATGCACATGCAATGCAAGCGCGCGGCTCCGCGTCCGGTGGTAGAGCGCCTCATCGCGGGGATGCGGTAATAATGGTCAATGGCCGCTGGCAGCCATCATGGTGTCGTACTGTACAAGCATAAGCTGGTCGTCTGTAACAGGTCATCTGGGTGATGTCGCCGGAGATGCAGAAGATTCGTTAAAGTGTCTTGGATGATACATTGCCTGAAAAGCGGCAATGATCCCCATGGCCAGGTGCGAAACGTGCAGTTGACGGTTGCTCCTGAGCTAAACACCTTAATTCTTTAGCCCGTCCGAAGCGGAAGCACTCCAGATCGGTCTGATGCCCTTTCGGGGCGACTTCCTAACGGCAGCCCGGGTATAAACATTCTTCGAAAAGTCCATAGAAGGCCGTTGGAAGCAGCTTTGGACCTGAGTGTTTCACTAGAGAGGACAATTGCTGTGTGAGACGTTCTTTGGTAGGCGATAGGGACCGTTGTGCAGTGCTCTCGAGGCAGTCTAGGTCAGCCGATCAATTGTGCGATTTAAGAAAGGGGAAGCGACATCCTGAGATGCTTGGCTTTTTCGATCAGGTGGGCGCTGAAGATCTAAGTTGGTTAGTGCATTGCCAAAGGTAAAATATGTGTCATTCATACGTGCTTCCAAGGACCAACAGAGTTTTCGACCCCGACTATTTACGGTTTTTATAAGTGTCGAGAGTCCTGACGACCAAAGGAGAATCTGCTCTTTGTTTCCCTCGATCACTTCTTTCCGTCCTTCACTCTTTGTTCACAACGGAGCTCCTTCCTTGCAGGATCTACAGAACGCCGATCAGCTACCCCGGAATAGGATTTCGTTTTTACGAAAGAAGGACATTGCTAGCCAGTCACCTGGTCAATAATCATGCCCGGTCGTATCCTGGGATTCGACTTTCCATCACCTCTTCTTAGACCCGTCCCCGAAAAGAAGCGCAGCTCATCTTCAGTACGATCAGACCCCTCTCGTCACGACAGCATGGAACATCTCAGACGCCCCCACTTTGGCAAGTCTCACTCGCACGACAAGAAGGACAAGGATGGCAGACGAGAGTCGAGTTTGGGACGTCAAGCCGCGAGACACATCAAGCTCGACATGGTCGTCGAGTCTCCTCCGGTCTTGTTCTTGGATAGCCCCCAACATTCTTCAGGCTCGCTCTTCTCTGGTCGCATGCAACTCATTGTAACCGGCACAACAACAGCTGCCATCAAATCCTTCACCCTCACATTCAGAGCCATCACCTCTACCAAGCGTCCTGTAGGAGACCACTGCAAAGACTGCTCCTCGAAATCGACAGACCTCAAGGAGTGGAAATTCTTGGGCGACAATGCCGAAATCGCAACCGGCAACCACGACTTCCCTTTCAGCTACCTCATTCCCGGCCACCTCCCCACTACCACCCACGGTCACATTGGCAGCATCGACTACAAGCTATTCGCCCGCGCCGAGACAGTCAATGGTGAAATCGCAGAATACATCCGCCCTGTTGTCATCAACCGCGCCATTCGTCCCGGAAACGACAAGAACTCGGTCAGAATTTTCCCTCCTACCAACTTGACTCTCAACGTCACTCTACCCTCAGTCATTCACCCCATCGGCGACTTCCCCGTGTACGCCCGCATGTCCGGCATTACAACCAAGAAAGAAGATACCCAGATCAGATGGCGCTTGAGAAAGTTGACGTGGCGCATCGAAGAACAAGAAAAATTCATTTCGCCAGCATGCCCCAAGCACATGGGCAAGGTTGGTGGCGAGGGCAGAGGCATTCAGCACGAGCACACCAGAGACATTGGCAGCGATGATCTCAAGTCAGGCTGGAAGACCGATTTCGCCGACGGTCAGCTTGAGGGCGAGTTCACCGCATCCATCGACAGCGGCTTAAAGCCTCAGTGCGACGTGGACAGTCCCTCCGGCCTCAAGATCAACCACGTCATGGTCTTGGAGCTGGTCATTGCCGAAGAATGGGCCCCCAACAAGAAGCCCAACCAAGCAACCCCTACTGGCGCCGCCAGAGTCCTGCGCACGCAATTCAACATCAATGTCACCGAGCGCAGTGGTATGGGCATTGCCTGGGAGGACGAGCAGCCTCCTCTCTACGAAGATGTACCGGCTAGTCCCCCTGGCTACCGTAACGAGATCGACAATTACGACGGTTCTGAACTGAACGAGGATGTTGACCAATTGCACCTCTCATGAGCAATTCGCCATTCTTCCTTCTTCATGCACGACGCATGTTTCATTTTCTTCTCTCTTTTATTCTTCTGCACATTATACCCAACTGCACGAGTTTATGGTCATAGCTTTGATTTAGCAAGCGAAACTGGCGTTTGGGTTAAAAGGTTGTCGAGCGAGGCGTTTGACGACCAGGATTACAGACATGGAGCATCAGGGACTATCAACTAGATTTCGGGACCTTCTCACATTCATTGCATCAACAGCGCAGTGATAATCAAAAGTACTTTCAACTCTTCAAAATTGTTCGTCAACGTGTATGCCACATCTAGTATTCTGTGCCTCTATGTTGAATTGGCTCCCTATATCATTATGGGATATCCTACTTCACGTACGCAATTTTCCGCTCGTCTTACATGACCGGTATACACGGTCTAAGCATCGCGGGGAGGAGCCTTGAGTTGACCGTATCCACCTTTTCCTTCGTGTGAATCGTATGTCGCGCCTTCTGATTTTTGGCCGTTACGAGGGCCACGTTCTGCAAGGTCCTCACGCAGCCACTCGAGTACAAGCTCTCCCAAAAGACTGTTACCGGTACGGCCACCTTGGACACCTTGAACATCGAAAGACTCCATGGGTCCCCATTGTCTGACCTTTCCGAGAGACATGTGGACCAAATGCGTAGGCCAGTCAGCCAGGTTGTCCAAAATATGTGTTGCGTAAACAATGGTACAAGGACGAGCCTCGGTCTCTCTCTTGAGGAACTGCAAGAAGTTGTAGCGAGAGAGCAGATCCAGATCAACGGTAATTTCATCCAGCAAAAGGACAGTCCATGGTCTGATCAGACCCATACACAGCTGAACACGTCTTCTCTCGCCGTCGGAAACTGCATGGAGGCGCCATTTCAAGTCCACGTCCAGAATCTTGACCAGTTCGTCCCTTCGCTCAGGGTAGGCATCGCCACCTACTGATGCCAGGAGTGTCGGTACATCGATATCAGTACGGGTGATAGAGTTCAAAGTCCATTCCATGCCCAAATACGTCACACCCTCGAGACCTTCAGCAAAGGGATCGATTCCTGCAATGCTAACAGTTCCCTTTGGTGCCATGCGCTTTCCAGACAGAAGTCTAAGCAGAGTAGTCTTTCCAGCTCCATTGGCTGCGGACTCTATTAGGACATCGCGACAACACATGTCATGGGCAATATCACATACCGCCGATCAACAGGGTCCTGCTGTTCGCGGGCAGCTCCAACGCGACCTTTTGCAGACCAGTGCTTCCATCCGGGAACGCGAACGTCAGGTTGTTGACATCGACCTTTGGTGAGAGAGGTTCGTTAGGGGCCATTTTTGCGAGAATCGAAATATCAAAGATGTATGATGAATCATTAACAGAAAGAGGAATGGAAGAAAGTAATGGGCCAGGCATTGAAGATCACGTGATTTTACAGTTTCATGGCGCGTTCAAATCTCTGACCTCGATTCACAGCGCAAATCAACATGTCAACATCGGTTTGATGTTGAGAAGAACCGTTTGTCGATTTTCTAGCATGGTTAACACGACAGGGCGCACGCCGCTTGTCGCAGTAGTCGGTGCTACTGGCACAGGAAAATCCGAGGTGAGTCTGGACATTTTTTGGTAGCACCAAGAAATTAACCAAAAGAGAAGGAGCGAATAGCTCATTTCTTGGAATAGTTGGCGGTAAACATTGCTCGTAAATACAATGGTGAAATCATCAACGGTGATGCTATGCAGCTCTACGAAGGATTGCCAATCATCACAAACAAGATGCCTGAAGATGAACGGAGTGGAATTCCTCACCATCTTCTTGGCTGTATAGGCTTGAACGAAGAGACTTGGACTGTCGGCAATTTTGTCTCGAACGCGCTTGCCAAAATCAGCGAAATCCGAGCACGAGGTCGACTCCCCATCCTGGTCGGTGGCACACATTACTACACACAATCTTTACTCTTCCATGATGCACTCGCCAACAAACCTCAGACTGAAGAGCCGGTGAAGAACGCAGATAGGCCAGCCATTCTCGAAGAGCCTACTGAAGTGCTCCTCGAGAAACTTAGAGAAGTTGATTCAGTCATGGCTGACAGGTGGCATCCTAACGACCGCAGGAAGATCCAAAGAAGTCTTGAGATCTGGCTTCAAACTGGTCGCAAGGCCTCGGATATCTATGAGGAACAGAGAACACGTCGTGAAGCTCCCGACCAGGACACGACTCCGGAGGGCGCAGAGGAAGCATCTCGCCTCCGCATGAGGACACTTGTGCTATGGGTCGGCGCGCAGTCGGACGTGCTCTCTAAGCGTCTTGATGCCCGTGTCGACAAGATGGTAACACAAGGCCTCTTAAACGAGGTCAACACGCTGTCCGACTTTTACGATGGTAGGATCGCTGATGGTGAGTCGATCGACACGACTCGAGGTATTTGGGTCGCCATCGGTTACAAAGAGTTCCTCGACTACCAAGCCGCTCTCCGAAAAGGCGACTCGAGCCCAGCACAACTCAACAAGCTACTCGCACTGGCTATCGAGAAAACTAAAGCCGGTACCCGACAGTACGCAAAACGTCAAATCCGATGGATTCGCATCAAGCTTAATAATGCCATCGATACCGCTGGAGCCAAGGGCTCGTTTTTCATGCTTGATGGCTCGGATCTGCCGAATTGGGAGCAAGACGTATCAGAGATCGGGCTCAAGCTGGTGGATGCGTTCCTCAAGGAAGAGACGCTGCCAGACCCTTCGAGTTTGTCGCCCCTTGCGGCCGAGATGCTGACGGCCTCAAAACCCGACACAAGCGCTCGCGCAGATCTCTGGAGCCGCAAGCACTGTGAAGTTTGCAACACCACATCCGTCACGGAGAGTGACTGGGCCGTCCACATCAACAGTAAAAGACATAAGAAGGCTATGTCAGGTCAGAGGAAACGTGCCCTGAACAGTACTGCGCAGCAACCGATGCCACCAGCGGCGCAAGATATCTTCGAAGAGCAAGCCAAAGAAGACTGAACATTCATACCACGAGCACGCCATCTACTATCATATGCCTGATGGCTCCCATAATGGTCAGTCTTTGTTCTTGGCCGTCGCTCCATAGGCATTTCACATGGACAAAGGAACAGTGACCACCAATCAGCATGGCGAGCAAGCTGAAACTCGGCGATCTGGCTTCATGTATCCGGGATCCTGAACGCCTGCCAAATTCCCTCATCCAAGCTCTCCTCCCGCCACTGACCTCGCCGCCGACCAGCATACGCTCTCAACACTTATATACTAAATATTTCTGGTCCCTTGCAACAATAAAGCTGTGGTGGTGTAGTGGTAGCACACCTGGTGAAGTTTGGGCACGTGGTCTCGTTACATGTGGTCCCGATAAATCAGGAGGTCGCGGATTCGATTCCCGCCCACGGTGATTATGATACTCGGTGCTGGGTTTGGTGTGGATGAATTTCTATTTCAAAAACAATACCGAGTATCATAAAACCTTTGCTCTTTTGCTCTGTGTTACTTAAGTTCATGGTTAAGTATGGTTCTGCGTATTTCGCTTTTTGCTATACTCCCATGTTGCTGTAGGTACAGTTCTGCAGACACCTTGTCATTGTTGGCCTTTTTATGACCCGTGTGATCTTCTAGTCCTTTGTTCTTAACCAACTATTCAAAAGAACTAGAAGTTCGACATCTTTCTACAATGCTTCTCCTTTTTTTGAGCTGAGGTGTCAATAAAAACCACATCAACTTTTCCTATATCTGCTATTCCTCGTCATTTTCAACGCTGTGCCTGATCATGCCTTCCCTTTTTGCCGCTTGCATTTCTTATTGTCGTAATTTTCGCCGTTGGATGTTTTCTCAGTTGCTCTAATCGCACCCCATCCCCGTACTTGGTCTTCCCTTCTATCTCAATCACTCCCTTATTTTTGAGTCGCTTCTTCTTTCTGCGGATCCCTTTCTGTACGTGTACTTAACTTTCATTTAGCATAGGCTGCCTTTTCTTTCCCACCTTCTCGCACGCTCATTTATTGAATGTCCTCTAGTGACATGAAGTCATTTCGAGGACACAGTCTATCCAATCCTTGTTCTAAATAGTTTATCTCGCCGCACCAGGGTAACACGTTCATCATAACACCTCGTCGCTCAGACTTAGCAAGTTGAGTCATCATTAGGGTCACCCGCCTACCAAAACTAACTCAAGCAAGCTTCTTTCCCGCTTATACGCCGTCATAAGTCTCTCTTATACGCAACCTTTATATAACACCTTCATCAGGATCCTTTTATCAAGTCAAAAACAGCCGTGGTAGTGTAGTGGTTTAACACACCCGTGGTCTTAACACGTGCGCAGTCATTCGTTGTTACTCAACGCCGTGTCAGTCTAGATCCGAGG